>Ga0209181_10000866_pt1 | contig 54487 bp, 52 predicted proteins | sample MAT05_FD_187208 | JGI IMG/M metagenome (GOLD analysis project Ga0209181, IMG submission 187208) | Freshwater microbial communities from Lake Fryxell liftoff mats and glacier meltwater in Antarctica - MAT-05 (SPAdes) (version 2) | ecosystem: Environmental > Aquatic > Freshwater > Ice > Liftoff... | reverse complement strand
TTTCGGTTGCGGCTTCGTTTCGGGCAATAGTCGGAAAACAAGTAAAGCCGTCAAAATACTAATGATCGCATCGCTTAAAAATAGATATAGAAAATTATAAGTGGCAAGGAAACCGCCAATGGTGGGACCAATGATCCATGCAAAATTCGTGATGACGCGCATTAATCCATAGCCTTCAGCTCGTTTTTCCGGCGGAAGAATATCCGCGATCATGGCCTGATGCGCGGGTTGTGCGGCGCTGCCCATTAATCCCACAAAAATAGACAGGCCATAAAACATATAGAATTTACTCACAAAGCCGAGAGTCAATCCACTTAAGGCGCTGACTACCAGTCCAAATAAAATAATGCCCCGCCTGCCGAAGCGATCAGCCATTGCGCCGCCAATCGTACTGCCGACCAGCCCTGCGATTGAATTCGCGGCCAGCATAAACCCAGCTTGCATCATCCCGACACCGAATTTTTGCGTGACATACAAGGCAAAAAACGGCATGAGTAATGTATTTCCGATCACATCAATAAAATGAGTGCCAGCAACCACCCAGTACGTCTGAGGAAATTGACGATAAGTTACCTTTAAATTTTCAAACATTTTCCTCCAAATCATACGCTTGCGGGTTTACACAATTCGGCAGGCGTTCACCTTTTAAGCCGGCAACCAAATTCTGCGCGGCAAGTAGTGACATTTTATCGCGCGTCTTTTTGCTGGCACTTCCCAAATGCGGAACGATGATGCAATTTTCAAGTTCCAATAAGGGGCTGTCCATCGGCAGCGGCTCGGGGTCAGTGACATCCAGCGCGGCGGCGAAAATTTGATTGGACTTCAATGCATGATGCAAGGCAATTTGATCCAACACGCCGCCACGCGCTGTGTTCACCAAAACGGCATTCGGTTTCATCTTTGAAAGAAAATCAGCATTAACCAGGTGTCTTGTTTCGGGTATAAGTGGAACATGCACAGAAATAAAATCAGATTCGCGCAGCAATTCATCCAGATCAACGGGTTGTGCGCCGTAGGCAGGCTGTGCACTGGGGCTATAATATAGGATACGCATATCAAATCCTTGCGCTCGTTTGGCAACGGCTTGACCAATACGCCCAAAGCCAATGATGCCCAGAGTGGCGCCAACCAGGTCGGCGCCGAGAAGCAGGTTGGGAATCCATGTTTCCCATTTACCAGCGCGCACAAATCTTTCTGCTTCGGTAATTCTTCTGGCGGCAGAAAGCATCAATGCAAAGGCCTGATCGGCGGTTGCGTCAGTTAAGACCCCGGGAGTATTCCCAACGGGAATTTTTCTCGCAGTGGCGGCGTCTACATCAATATGATCCACGCCCACCGACATGCTGCTGATAACTTGTAACTGCGGCCCAATAAAGTCCATCAGTTCGCTGTCTATTTTTTCAGTGAGTGTGCAAAGTAAGCCATCTATACCGAGCGAACGCTCAATAAGTTGCTCGCGGGTCGGCGGCAGTTCGTGAGACCATACGTCAGCTTGAAAATGCTCATGGATCAGAAGCAGGCCGGGATTAGGAATGAGGCGCGTGATGAATATTTTGGGCTTCGTCATGCGCCAGAGTATAATCGCAGACATGTCCACTATCAAACAGCCAAACTCACGTCACTGTTTTATCTGCGGGTTGGAAAATCCGATCGGGTTGCATTTACATATTTATGAAACTGAGCCGGGTGTTGTTGAAAGCACATATATTGCGCCCGATCATTTTCAAGGATACCCCGGAGTACTGCACGGCGGAATCGTAGCAGCCATCATTGATGAAATTTCGGGGCGCTCACACATGGGCAGCGACTTGATGAATCCGCGTTTTATGTTCACAGGAAAACTGGAAGTGAAGTACCGCAAGAATGTACCCGTCGGAAGAATGCTAAAGATCATCGGCAAGGCTGGGAAGACAAAACGAAATCTAGCCGAAGCATGGGCCGGGATTTATGACTCAGAAACAGAAGAATTACTGGCCGAAGGGAACGCGATACATATTGACGTGCCAAAAGATCAGATCAATGTATCCAACTTCGAAGAATTGGGCTGGAAGATTTATCCAGATGAATAATTTGTATGTGCCTCAGGCAGCAGGAGCCAATTCATGAAAAGACAATCTTTATTTTTATTTGTATTCTGTATTGTATTGGCAATCGGCATCACAATTGGGATTCCACAAAATTCTGTTCAAGCACAATGCAACCCCTTCGATCCTTCTTCGTGCCCGCCTACAGCGGAACCCCCAACAAACATTCCACCAACGAACATTCCGCCCACCAAAGACAATGAAGGCAACCTACGGCGCACGCCCGTACCGATTCAGCCTACTGCAACGCTCACGCCAACTGCAACCGCCACACCGACACTCACCCCCACTGCTACTTCCACATTAACATTAACCCATACACCCACGCCTACGGCCACTGCAACCATACCTTCTGCAACCAGTACCATTACATTCACGCCCACCGCAACTCCCTTGCTCGGAAACCCATCCACCAATTGGATGCCCGGTATCGGGATTGGCGCAGTTCTATTATTAATCGTTGCGGGCGTATTATTACCTGCCGTACAAAAGATAAGGGTTTCCAACAGGGGTTATTAATTTTTTTGGAAAATATACTGATACTTCTGACCTACATTGCAGTGATCGCTTCGGCTGTCTCTGGCGCGCTGGAAGCACGCAAACATCAAATGGATATTGTTGGGGCGACCACGATTGCATTTGTCAACGCCTTTGGCGGCGGCACCATGCGTGACCTGTTACTGGGACGCACGCCCGTTTTTTGGGTGGTCAACCCGGGCTTAAGCATTGTCACCTTTATCATTGGCGCACTGTCTTTTTACCGTATTGACCGAATCTCAAATAGATTGTTGATTCTCGCCGATGCAATCGGCCTTGGGTTGTTCAGCATCCTCGGCGCAACCTATACCCTGCAGCTCGAACTCTCTCCCATTGTGGCAGTCTTAATGGGCGTAGTAACAGGTATCTTCGGCGGTGTGTTGCGCGATCTGCTTTGTAATCGCATCCCCAATGTCTTTCGTCAAAGCACAGAACTATATGCCACCTGTTCCTTTATCGGCACTTGTGTCTTCGTTCTGCTCATCTATTTCAACATTGCCTCCACTTATGCCGCCGCCATCGGCGCAGCGACCATATTCATCCTGCGCCTGGCTGCCGTGCGCTTCAAGATGACCCTGCCTGCTCCATAAAATTCCCTGTTACCTTTTCATAGCCTCCTGCAACATACACTAACGGAGGTTTATGACTACCCATATGACAACACACCCCCATAGTCCGCCTGCGGATGAAATTGATCTTGCACAAGAGGCCTGCACCAACGCAGATGCATTTGGCGAGCTTTATCGCCGCCACGTGACACGCGTGTATCGCTATCACATGGCACATACAGGAAATGTCAAAGACGCGGAGGATCTCACTTCGCAGACATTCATGGCCGCGCTGGAGAGCATCCGCTCATTTCGTGGATCAGGTTCCTTTGCCGCATGGATTTTTGGAATCGCAGCCCGAAAGAAAGCAATGTTCTTTCGCAGAATCAAGCCCGAGGTCCCGATGGAAACGGCGGGTCAAATCCCAAGCCTAAATCTGGGCACTGACCAATTGGCGAATCAGCGCCTCAGGCTGGATTCCATCACCCGCGCCTTGAAACAGATCAGCCCCGAACGCGCCGAAGCAATCGCCTTATATTTCTTTAGCGAATTAAATTACGCCGAGGCGGGCGTTGTGCTCAAGAAGAGCGAAGCCGCCACAAAAATGCTCGTCTCACGCGGACTGCAAGACCTGCGCGAACGAACCTCACTTGCCTTCGAGGTGGAACGATGAAAGATAAAAATTTGACGAGTCCTGAAGAACGCGATCTGGCAAACATGCTCGAAGCCGCCGCTCAACAAGTGGATATCAACGCGTCATTTAAGAACGAATTGGAGAAAAAACTAATGAATGCACATAAACCAAAAACGGGGCTTGGTTTGTTTTCAATAAAAAAAGCAATAACCACCATCGGCTGGACAATCGGTCTGGCTGCCATGACCTTGATGTTTATCTGGGTCATTCGCGCAATTGTCCCCAAACCACAACCCGCTGCAGGCGACACACTCTTCCCAAGTATCGAAACAGCCACACCTCAAGCTCTTCTTCCCGAAAATACAACTTTGGAAAGTGTAACCTACAACTGGAACGGACAAACACTATATTTAAACGCATCTTTACCAGAAACACCAGCAGAAATGAAAGTGTATCGCGCGAAAGATGAAATCCGCGCAACTGTAGAGGATGTAAAAGCCCTCGCAGAAAGATTTGGCATGAATGCGGAGATTTATCAAGTCATGGGAGAATCTGGCGACACAACAGATTACCTGGCCGTGGATGGCAATCAACAATTGCGAATGCGTTCAGACCAATATTTCACATACTTCCCTAATTACGCGGGCATGGCACTTGCGGGCATATTTAGTGCGCCACTAAACGCCGAAAGCTTGATTCAAGAATTCATGCAAGCGCATGGATTCAACTTTGAATACAGAATCGAACAATCACAGTTATTCGGGACCTATCTTGTTCTTCCGCTTACACCAGATGGTTTCGCGGTGCATCATGAACAATTTAAATTCAGCGGACTCATGTTCTACTTTAATCAGGAACACATTCAATTCGTAGACATCAGCTTGCTGAAGTACGATGAAGCCGTCACAGTGAACATTATCAGCGCAGAGGAAGCCTTTCAAAAATTATTAGACCCCATCGCAGGCAATGGTCCCGGCATATTAATGGGCATGGTGTACAACAGCCAAGCCAACCAGCCAGAATTTTCTGCATGGCGGCGCACCTTCCCGCTCGATCAAACCATCACCTATTTTGGTTACATGGATTCCACAGGCAAATCTATTACGGGCGATATGCCGCTCGTCACGCTCGACGGCTACACGGTCACAGGTAATATGGAAGGCGTGATCGAAAATATGAAAAATATATTTGTCGAAGCCACAGGTCAACTACATGATGTGAACGGATTGAAAACTTTCGAAATTCAATCCTGGAAAATTTACAGTAGCTACGATGAGGGGTATGTTGGGACAATTCAGCGCGAAGGCGAACAGGTAGTAATCAACACCTCCGAAGGCAAAAGACTCATCCTGCCTGATATGCCGTCGAATGTGCCGCTTCCGCTTGAAAACGCCTATATTATGGGCGTCACACAAGGCGACACCTTTGAATGGAAATCCTTCGACATGCGCATGGCATCAGGCGCAGGCGGCGGAGGTGGAGGCGGTGGACTCGGCTTCTACAAACTCAATCTAACAGGCACACCTGTTCAATTCCCAACACCAACTCCCGTACCAAGTGTTAGCGCAGGCGCAGGCGATTACATCGTGCAAGAAGGTGATACATTGTCGAAGATCGCACAGGAACATGGAGTTACTGTTGAAGAGTTAATACAGGCAAATGGATTGAACGACCAAGCCATTTTCGTTGGGCAAGGGCTTGTTATCTCTAATAATGAAGCCAAGCCTCAACTATATGAAGACCTGCGTGGGCTTGTTTCCATCAGCATTTACAAGCAAGCGGATGGCGGTCAACGAGTGGAGTATGGGTTTGTTACAAAGACAAGTGAAAGCGCTGTGTATTCCGTGCTTCTTGAAGGCGATAACCTGCAAGAGTTATTGAAATACCAGAATCGCCCTATCGATATTTGGGGCGCTGTCGATCATGTGGATCAATACGGCAGGACAATTATAAATGTTGAGCGATACGAAATTCCCTATCCCGATTTACAAATCGAGATCTTTCAAGGAATTCAAGAGAACTTAACCATCAACGGCACAACTGTTACCATGTTCACAGCAACTGACGGGAAAAAATATGTTTTACTCTCCCCGAGCGGCGATTTGGATGCAACCACCGTTGACCCTGAAAAACCTCTTTTATATATTGAGGCGTTGGCAATTCCAGGAGACCAGTTCGAAAGCTATCCCACACTGCGCTATTTCAACGGCGGTCTGGCAGTTGACTCTATAACAGGAAAAACGGCGGAAATGCCTATAACTGCCGATCAGCCCTACGTCATGGATGAACCGGCTCCGCAGGAGAATTACACTCCTCCTACTATCAGCATTGAAAAAGTGGAACTGGTTTACTACATACCTGATCCGCGTTACATCACATCAGAAATGGTCATAGACCAACGCTACCTGCAACCTGCCTGGCGCTTCTATGGTCACTACAGTGACGGCAGCGAATTTGAATATCTCATTCAAGCATTGAAAAGCGAGTTCCTACTCCCCGAACTCGCACCTTACACACAACCCGGCTAAATAAAAAATATCGCCACCTAAAAAGGCGGCGATATTTTTTTAACGTATAATACAAGAGAATTTCACGGAGGCACAGCATGATCACAACCTATCACCGCCCACAGACTCTGGAAGAAGCCCTGACGCTTTTGACTCAACCCAATATTTTTCCACTCGGAGGAGGAACGCTTCTCTCCCAGCCGACAGTTGATTCTGTCCAAGTGGTTGATCTTCAATCCTTAGGATTAGACTCCCTAACCAAAAAAGGCAATGATCTCGAAATCGGCGCAACAACTACACTGCAAGCATTACTTGAAAACGAAAACTGCCCCGAAGCCTTGAAAATCGCCCTCAAACTCGAAGCACCGATCAACATCCGCAACTCTGCCACCGTGGCAGGGACTCTTGTTTCAAGCGATGGCCGTTCACCATTTGCAACGGCCTTATTGGCTATGGATGCGAAGATCGAAAAAGCGATATTCGATAATTCGATAATCGAGTATCAAATATCTAATATCGGCGAATTCCTCCCGCTTCGTTCCACTAATCTCATCACAAAAATCATCCTCCCACTCAATATAAAATTCGCTTTTGAATTCGTCTCCCGCACCCCCGCAGATAAACCCATCATCTGCGCCGCGTTGACTCAATGGACATCAGGCCGCGCACGCCTCGCCCTCGGCGGCTATGGCAAGAGTCCGCTGTTGGCAATGGACGGCACCGAAGCCGAAGGTCTGGATGCCGCCGCAAGAAATGCATATCACGAAGCCAACGACGAATGGGCCTCCGCAGAATATCGCATGGATGTAGCCGCTGTATTGGCGAAGCGCTGTTTGGAACGTTTCAACGCGTAAACAAGCAGCCTTTATCCATTATCAACTCTCGTGACAAATAAATTCCCCCTCAACCAAATCCTGCAAGGCAACTGCATCGAGATTCTCAACTCGCTTCCTGAGAACTCGGTGGATTTGGTATTTGCTGATCCGCCCTACAACTTGCAACTACAAAATGACTTGTTCCGCCCTGACCTCAGCAAAGTAGATGCGGTCAACAATAAATGGGATAAGTTCAGCAGTTTCGCAGAATATGACTTGTTCACCCACGAGTGGCTATCCGCAACGAAGAGGGTATTGAAAGATACTGGAACGATCTGGGTCATCGGCTCGTATCATAATATTTATCGAGTCGGGTCAATCATGCAGGATTTAGATTATTGGATTCTAAATGATATTATTTGGCTGAAAACAAATCCCATGCCAAATTTTCGCGGCGTGAGATTCACGAACGCGCACGAAACCATGATCTGGGCGCAAAAGAAAAAAGGCGCGAAATATATTTTCAATCATCATGCCATGAAGAAATTAAATGATGACCTTCAAATGCGTTCCGATTGGGTGTTACCATTGGCAACGGGCAAAGAGCGAATCAAGTCTAATGGCACAAAAGCGCATCCCACACAGAAGCCTGAGTCTTTACTCTATCGGGTGATGATGTCGAGCAGTGAAGTTGGGGATGTGATCCTTGATCCGTTTTTTGGCAGCGGCACAACAGGCGCGGTGGCGAAAAAATTAGGACGAAACTATATTGGCGTTGAGCGTGACAAGAAATATGTGAAGGTCGCGCAGAAACGAATTGACGCGGTTGAGAAGTCCCCGCTTGCGGCGCTGACTCTGCCTGAGAAACGGAATCAGGTTCGGGTGCCGTTTGGTGCGCTGCTTGAGGCGGGGTTATTATCGCCAGGGCAGAGTCTATTCTTTAAGGAAGATAAATCCATTCGCGTTGTAATTCTATCGAATGGTCATTTAAAATATAAAGAGGAAGTTGGCTCGATCCATGCGCTGGCAAAAGCGCTGGCGGGCGGGGCGGTGAATGGCTGGGAGATGTGGCTCTATAAAGAGAATGGCAAGTTGAAAGTGATTGATGAATTGCGCGAAAAAGTTCGGTTGAAACGTTAGCACGTTCAAACGTTTCAACGTTATTAAACAGGAGATTAGCATGTCCAAATCATTTAACTTAGTTGAAGAAAAAAATATACCTGAATTAAACGCAACTGCAAAGTTGTATACGCACAAAAAAACTGGCGCGAGATTACTTTCGGTCATCAACGATGACGAAAACAAAGTCTTCTCGATTAATTTCCGTACCACACCAAAAGACTCAACAGGTGTGGCGCATATTTTGGAGCACTCGGTTTTAGGCGGCTCGGAGAAATATCCTGTCAAGGAACCGTTTGTGGAATTGCTAAAAGGTTCACTGGCAACTTTTGTAAATGCATTTACATATCCTGATAAAACTTGTTATCCAGTGGCGAGTCAGAATTTGCAGGATTTTTATAATTTAATCGATGTGTATATTGATGCGGTGCTTCATCCACTCATCACCGAAGAGACTCTGATGCAGGAAGGCTGGCATTACGAGTTGGATGATGTTGCAAATCCGCTGACATATAAAGGCGTGGTCTTCAATGAAATGAAAGGCGCGTATTCTTCGCCAGATGATTTGATGGCGCGCACCATTCAGCAATCGCTTTTTCCAAAACATATTTACGGCATGGACTCAGGCGGTGACCCGCGCAATATTCCCGACCTAACTCACACGGCTTTCAAAGCCTTTCATGAAACTTATTATCATCCATCCAATTCGTTTATCTTTTTCTATGGCAATGATGACCCCGACAAACGTCTTAAGCTTATGGAAGGTTATTTAAAATCTTATAAGAAGATCAAGGTCAAGTCGCAAGTGCCGCTTGCCAAAGCTTTCAAGAAGCCAAAGAAAATCCAATACTCGTATGATGCGGGTCAAGATACAGACATCAAGAAGAAACATTATTTCACGGTCAATTGGCTGCTGCCAGAATCCTCTGAGCCTGTCACAAGTTTTAGTTTGCAAATCCTCGCGAATATTTTGATCGGCACGCCGGCCTCGCCGCTTAAGAAAGCATTGCTCGATTCTGGTCTCGGTGAAGATCTGGCGGGGCTTGGTCTTGAAAATGAATTACGCCAGCCCATTTTTTCAACAGGACTCAAAGGCACACGTGCGGCGGATGCAAAAAAGATTGAGGCAGTAATTTTCGACACACTCGAATCTTTAGTCCGTGATGGCATTGACCCCGATATGATTGCGGCCTCAATCAACACGCTTGAGTTTCGTCTGCGCGAAAATAACACAGGCTCGTTCCCGCGCGGCATCGCGGTCATGCTGCGCGCGCTGACCACCTGGCTGCACGAAGGTGATCCATTCAAACTGCTTGAGTTTGAAACTCCGCTTAATGAAATCAAAACGCGACTCTCCGCAGATAAGTACTACTTTGAAAACCTAATTAAGACTCACCTATTGCATAACAATCACCGCACGACATTACGCTTCAAACCCGACCCTGAAATTGGTCGCCGTTTCGAAGAAGAAGAGAAATCCCGACTGGCCGCCATCCGCGAATCGATGAGCACGGCGCAGGTACAGGAATGCGTTGACAACACCAAAAAACTCAAACTGCTTCAAGAGACTCCAAACTCTCCCGAAGCGCTTGCGACCATGCCCTTCCTGCAACTTTCAGATTTGGAAAAACAGAATAAGACAATACCGATTGAAACCATTCAAATTCAAGATACACCCGTTCTATATCATGACCTATTCACAAATAGCATTGTCTATCTCGACCTAGGCTTTGATCTGCACACACTTCCCAAAGAATTATTGCCGTTGACAGAAATCTTCGCCCGCGCCCTGACCGAGATGGGAACTGACAAAGAAGACTACGTGAAACTCTCACAACGCATCGGAAAAAGTACAGGCGGAATCCACGGCAGCGCACTCAGTACCACAGCTCGCGGGTCGAAAGAGAACGTGAGCAAGTTATTCATGCGCGGCAAAGCCACCATAGGACAATCCGCCGAGTTGTTGAATATCTTGAAAGATATTTTGCTCAACACTAATTTTGATAATCGTGAAAGACTCAAGCAGATCGTGCTCGAAGAAAAGTCAGGACTCGAATCATCCCTCGTCCCCAGCGGACATATTTACGCCAACCGCCGTGTGCGCGCACAATTTGGCGGCGCGGGCTGGGTCAATGACCAGATGAGCGGCATCGGCTATCTCTTTGCATTACGTCAACTCGCAAAAGATATTGATAAAAAATGGGATTCCGTTTTGCAGAAACTGGAAACCATGCGCGACCTGTTGATCAACAGCAAGTCGTTAATTTGCAATGTGACGCTGGATGCCGAACATTGGAAGACCTTCAAGCCGCGTTTGGAAAATTTTATTTTTGCAATGCCCGATAAGAATGTTCAACTTTCAACCTTCGACATTCAACCCACAATTGAAAAAGAAGGCCTGACCATTCCCGCGCAAGTCAATTACGTGGGCAAAGCCGCGGATCTGTACGAACTCGGCTATGAGCTGGATGGTTCCGTTGATGTCATCACAGGCTATCTGCGCATGGCCTATCTCTGGGAAAAAGTCCGCGTGCAGGGCGGCGCGTATGGCGGCTTCTGTGTCTTTGACAGTAACTCTGGCGTGTTCTCCTTCCTCTCGTATCGTGACCCAAACCTGGATGCCACGCTTGAAAACTACGATGGTGCCGCTGGCTATTTGAAGAACCTCGATGCAAAATCATTAAGCGATGGTGAACTCACCAAAGCCATCATCGGCGCAATCGGTGACATGGACTCCTATCAACTGCCTGATGCAAAAGGCTACACATCCATGATGCGTTATCTAACTGGCCGATCAGACGAAATGCTTCAAAAGGAACGTGAAGAAATCCTCTCCACCAACGGCGAAGACTTTATTGCCTTTGGTGAAGTATTAGAGAAAGCTGCAAAGTCAAATGCAGTGGCAGTGATCGGTTCACAGTCCGCGATTGAAAGCGCGAAAGCTGGTTTGAAGGTGACGAAGGTTTTGTAAAAAGAAGTTGAAAGTCGAAGATTGAAGGTCAAAACCTAACTTTAGACCTTCGACCTTTGACCACAAAAAATATGCCTACTTCATTATCACTTTCTGAAGATCAACTAGTCGCTGAACTATGGGCGCTGGATGTGAGATTCCTGATGGGACGTCAACTTAGCTCGACGCCTTTGCTTGCGCCTGCGAATCTCATTGCATCACTGGCGCAAAGTGAAAATGCGCGCGTGCGTTCGTCTTTGATTCCAGTATTTCTGCGCCACTCTGAATTTTTCTCCGAAGTAGAAACCGCAGACAAATCGCTATCACCAGAAACCAATCAATTGATTCTTCGCTTTTACTATACCGCCGCCGTCCTTCTGCAAAGAAAATATTGGGAACGATTGGCGAAAATCCTCGGCAAGCAGCCGCAATTACCCGATATCTTTTCAAGCAAACTGGGTATATCGTTGGATGAGAATCCAGAACAGGCACTCTTGCAATTGGCAAACCGCCACAAAATTCTTAGCGGACAGTTCATCAACTGGCTGGGGACGTATGAACACGCGGCGGAACGTCTTATCAAACACATGGAAAAATTCAAATGAATAGCGTATCCAGGCAGAACATTCAGGAATTTCTTGAGCGATTGGGAAACCGCTATTCTAAACAAACGAAACTTTATCTGCTAGGAGGCAGCGCGTTGATCCTGCTTGGAAGTTCGCGCGATACGCTTGACATTGATTACGTGGGCGACGATATTCAAAAAGATGATTTTCAAATCATCATCGAAGAGATCGCCGGCGAATTGGAATTGGAAACCGAGCCTGTTCCCATTGACCGCTTCATCCCTTTGCCAGAAGGAAGCGAACAACGCAGAATCCGTATCGGTCAATTTGGAAACGTGGACGTGTACGTCACCGACCCATATACCATCGCGCTCAGCAAACTGGACCGCGGTATAGATGCCGATTTAGAAGACATTGTTTTTCTAATTCAACGCAACCACATCAACCTGAAAGAACTGGAGCGCATCACACAAAATGCCATATCGCAAGCGCAGAAGTTCGATCTCCATCCCGACATCCTTGCTCACTTGCAAGAGTTAAAATCTCGATTGAAATAATTCGGTAGTGCTACAGGAGACCCAATGAACATCACCCTCAAAATCAACGGCACTGAACACGCAATTGACACCGCCCCATCCACCACTCTATTCGCCGCCCTGCGCGGGCTTGGCTTACACGGAGTCAAGTTTGGTGATGAAGGCGGGCTGTCTGGTTCGGATACAGTTTTACTGGATGGAAAACCAGTTAATGCGGGTTCAATTCTTGCCGCGCAGGCTGAAGGTCACAGCGTAGCCACTATTGAAGCCCTCGGCGAGCACCCTGAACAGGGTTGGAAACTGACCGATGGTTTACATCCGCTGCAAAAGGCTTTTGTTGAAACGGGCGCAATCCAATGCGGGTATTGCACGCCCGCGCAAATCCTTGCTGCGAAATCCTTGCTGGAGAAGAATCCAAATCCAAGTGAGGCCGAAGTCCGCGAGGCGATCTCGGGCGTGTTGTGCCGCTGCACGGGTTATCTCAAACCAGTGCAGGCAGTGTTGAAAGCCGCAGCAGAAATCAGGGGCGATACTCCGTTGGATTGGAATTCGATTAACTGGGATTTTGGAACGCCCAAAAATGATTCACCACACGATGACGCCCCCGCATCAAACCTGACGGGTGTGCAGGTTCGGCCAAAAGTAGTTTTAGCTCCCGAATCGAAGACCTGGAAAACTGTCGGCAAGCCAGAAATAAAAGTGGACGCGGTTAAGTTGGTACAAGGCAAACCTGCCTTCACCGCCGATTTTGAAAAACGCGGATTACTGCACGCCAAAGTTTTACACTCGCCGCACGCGCACGCATTAATTAAAAAAATTGACACCAGCAAAGCCAAAGCGCTTGAAGGCGTAGCCGCTGTATTAACCTGGAAAGATATTCCACGAGTAGTGTATTCCACTGCTGGACAATCTGACCCGATCCCCGGCCCACTGGATACATTCTCATTGGATAATAAAGTGAGATTTGTAGGTGATCGTGTGGCATTCGTCGCGGCAGAGACAGTTGAAATTGCAGAAAAAGCCCTCTCGCTGATCGAAGTTGATTATGAAGTTTTGCCCGCAATTTTAGACTCGCGCGAATCAATGTCCAGCCCGGTGCGGATTCACGATGAACCAGAATATGTAAACTTTGCAGATTCGAATCCTGCCAAAAATCTGGCGGCGGAGATCCGCATTGATATTGGTAATGTAGAAAAAGGATTCGAAGAAGCAGATGTGGTCTTTGAAGCTTTTTATGAAGTACCAAAAGTGCAGCAGGCGCATATCGAACCGCATGTCTGTGTCACCTATTGGGATGAAGATGACCGTTTAGTAATTAGAACCTCAACCCAAGTACCCTTCCATGTAAGAAGAATGCTTGCGCCCGTGTTGGGATTACCCGTCAAGAGAATCCGCGTGATCAAACCGCGCATTGGCGGCGGCTTCGGCGGCAAACAGGAAGTGCTGATGGAAGACGTGGCCGCACATTTGACAATTGCCACCAAACTACCTGTGATCTACGAATACACACGCGAAGAAGAATTTATCGCCGCGCGTTCACGGCACCCGATGCGCATCAAGATGAAAACGGGCGTGAAGAAAGATGGCACGATCACAGCCAATGAAATGTATGCGTTATCAGATACAGGCGCAAACGGCGCGCATGCGTTAACTGTTACAGGGAACACGGGTCACAAGGCAATGGCGTTGTATGTCGGTGATGGTGAATATCGCATCGCGCCTAATATTCGATTTTATGCAGATATCGTCTACACCAACACTCCGCCCTCGGGAGCATTTCGCGGCTACGGTGTGCCGCAAGGATACTGGCCGCTAGACCGTCACATGGAAAAGATCGCGCGCGCCATGGGCTTTGACCCAATCGACTTCCGCTTGAAAAACGCCATCCACCCCGGTGAATATCATCCATTCTCAACCGCATGGAACGAAGGCCGTGAACCCCGCCCTGAGATTATTAACACAGTGGGCTTGGAACAATGTGTAGCACAAGGCCGCGCCGCAATTGGCTGGGACGATAAATATGGGAATGAGGAATGGCGTAATTCATGGTTAAAGATTGAAAGTCAAAAGTCGGGTATGCCCTTCGACCTTCGACCTTCAACAAAAAGAAAAGGAATTGGTATCGCTCTGGTCATGCAAGGCACAGCCATTCCCTACCTCGATATGGGCGGCGCTTCGATCAAGATGAATGATGATGGCTCATTTAATTTACTGGTCGGCGCAACAGATTTAGGCACTGGCTCGGATACCGTCCTCGCACAAATGGCGGCTGAAGTTTTGGGCGTGCCTATCGAAGATATGATCTGCTATTCATCCGATACAGATTTTACGCCGTTTGATAAAGGCGCATACGCTTCTTCCACAACTTATATATCTGGCACAGCAGCTGTCAACGCGGCGAAGATCGTGGCAGAGAGAATCAGAGTCAGAGCGGTTGACATGTTCAAGGTTGCGGGTTTGAATGTTCAACCTGCTGACTTGCAACTTTCCAACCGAATGGTCATTGCGCCAAATGGTCAAACGATTCCATTGAGTGAAATTGCGTTGGATAGTCTCCATAGGAATAATCAGGAACAGATCATGGGCGTGGCGAGTTATGTATCGCCTGTGTCGCCGCCTCCATTTGCGGCGCAGTTCGCCGAAGTCACCGTCGATGTGGAAACTGGTCAGGTTACAGTAGACAGGCTTGTGATGGCGGTTGATTCGGGCATCATCGTGAATCCACTGACAGCCTCAGGTCAAATCGAAGGCGGCATGACTCAAGCCCTCGGGTACGCCGTCTGCGAAGAAATGCGCTACGATGAAAAGGGCAATGCGCGCGAACGCGACTTTGACCGCTATCACATCTTCCGCGCTGACGAGATGCCAGTACTGGAAACAATTTTCGTGGAGACGTTTGAACCGAGTCATCCATTTGGAGTCAAAGCCGTCGCAGAAATCCCCATGGATGGTGTTGCGCCCGCTGTTGGAAATGCAATTCTGGATGCGATTGGCGTCAATGTGGACGATAACCCTGTTACCCCTGAAAAAGTGTGGAGGGCGATCAGAAAATAAATTCCTGCGTTTTGGTAGCCATAATCTTTTGCACGAAGTAAAATAAAGATATTGATGAATCAAAAAGAACTTATCTACCTCATCCCGTATGCAGGGTCGCTGGGCGTTTCGCTTGGGATTCTTGTTTACGTTTGGATACGACGGGGCGCTCAGGGGGCAACCGCTTTTTTCTGGTACCTCTTCGGACAAACTCTTTATATTGCCGGCAACATCCTGGAAATGACAGCCTTCGATCTGCCCGGTAAATTGTTCTGGGAAAGTTTTCAATGGGTTGCCGCAAGCCTGCCATTGGTGGCTTTTCCAGTTTTTGCCATTCGATATACTGAATATAAATTAAAGTACTTCCGTAAATTATTTGCGGCTTCCCTGCTGGTTCCAGTCCTATTTTCACTAGCGATCATCACAGACAAGTTTCATCATCTGTTTTATCTACACCCGCAGGTTTTACAAAATGAAGTGTTCTCAGCATTGGTATACGATTACTCCCCCATCTTTATTATCTACAGCATATATTTCTATTTCATCGCTGCTGTAGGCAGCGCCTTTCTGGTGCGGCGTATGGTACAGCCGCACACCCTATACCGTGCACAACTCACCTTTATTCTGGTTGGGCTCCTTTTACCGATCGTTGGTTCATTTCTTTCGCTGGCTGGCATCTCCCTTAATTCGCAGCGTGATGCATCTCCATTTACAGCCACGTTGGGTAATTTTCTACTGGCCTGGGGATTTTATCGGTTTCGTCTTTTTGATGTGCTGCCTGTCGCACGGGACAGGGTTTTTGAAGCGATGGTCGAGCCTGTGGTCATTCTGGACAATAACAACATGGTTGTGGATGCAAACTCATCCATGCTGGCATTGCTTGGGAAAAAATCAAATGATATCATCGGAGAATCAGCCAAACAAATATTTGCAGATTTTCCAATCCCCATTAAACAATATATGCAGGCATCCTACGCGCGCGCCGAAGCCACTTTTGTGATTGGCGGTATTCATGTCTACTATGAGTTGACGGTCTGGCCGCTTTACAACGAACGCAAAGAGATGACGGGCCGCATTTATATCTCACACGATATTACCGCTCAAAAAGAACTGGAGCGGGAACTCCGCAACCTCAATTCTGAGCTGGAAGACCGTGTCCGCGCACGCACCTGGGAATTAGCAGAAGCCTACGACACAACACTCGAAGGCTGGGCGCGCGCGCTCGAATTGCGCGATAAGGAAACAGAAGGTCATTCCCGCCGTGTTACAGAAACCACCCTCAAAATCGCCCTCGCAATGAATATCTCTGATGAAGACCTCGAACATATTCGCCGCGGCGCGATCCTGCACGACATTGGTAAAATGAGCATTCCCGATGAGATTTTACACAAGCCAGACAAGTTGACCGATGAAGAACGCAACATCATTAAGGAACATCCTGATACAGCCTATAAATTGCTCTCCCCAATTCCATTTCTGAAAAAAGCATTGGAAATCCCCTACTCCCATCATGAGAAATGGGATGGCACGGGCTATCCACAAGGATTGCACGGCGAAGAAATTCCGCTCGCCGCGCGCATCTTCGCCATCGCAGATGTATGGGATGCCCTTGGCTCAAATCGCTCCTATAACCAGGCTTGGCCTCGTGAAAAAATAATCGCCTATTTCATCGAAGAAGCAGGCAAGCACTTTGACCCAAACATCATTAACCTGTTTTTAGAACTCACCGAAAAAGGCGAAGTATAAAAACTCTCTATCGAACAAACTATGGTTTTCGCCCAATGGACCACCGAACGCAGATGGCGGTCTGCGATCAATCAATTCACGAAAATATTGCTGTTTTTTGAAAATGTACGGTAGAGAAGATATAATTAAACAATACTTAGACCTGTCCTAAAAATAATGGAGTGCGGACTTAAGTCCGCACTCCATTATTCGGATAGACTCTTATCTACACAAATCTTAATATTTACTGGAAAAATAAAATGCCCGATCAAATTTATGTTATAGGACACATCAACCCCGATACCGATTCCATTGCCTCAGCCATGGGCTACGCCTGGCTTCTACGAGAACGCGATGGAGTTAACACCATCGCAGCGCGCGCAGGCGCACTCAATCAACAAACAGCGTATGTACTAAAGACTCTGGGCGTTGAAGCTCCCGTCCTGCTGACCGATGCATCACCGCGTTTCGAATCAGTCATGCGCCGCCTCGATACCATCCGCCCTACTTCACAGCTTGGTCTCGCATGGACACTCGCCAGCAAAACAGGCGGCATCGCCCCCGTTGTCGGCGAAGATGGCAAACCTTTCGGCATCATCAACGGCATGAGCCTGTTCAAATATTTTAGCGACACACTCGGCCCGCGCCCAGGCGATACAACTGTGCGCGAAATGATGTCTGCCGAATGTAAAGACGCCGCAGATGTCACGGTCCCAAAATATGCCAGCAGCGCACACATCCGTGACTCGCTCAATAAAATTCTGAGGGATGAATTCAACGACTACTGGGTCGTGGATGAACATGGCGTGTATGTCGGCATCGCGAATCAACGCGAAGTTCTTAACCCGCCGCGCTTGAAAATCATCCTCGTTGACCACAATGAAGCCCGTCAAGCCATTGCCGCGCTCGAAGAAGCCGAACTGCTTGAGATATTAGATCATCACCGCCTCGGCAATCCATACACCCACCAACCCATCCGCTTCACCGTAGACACCGTCGGATCGACATCCACACTCGTCGCTGAGATGACAGCCGAAGCGGGACTCTCGATGCCGCCCGCATTGGCAGGCACGCTTCTCGCTGGACTGGTAGCTGATACGCTCATCTTGACATCTCCCACCACCACGCCGCGTGACAAAGCCGCCGCCGAACGGTTATCCCGCTGGGCCTTCGTCGGCGGAAGTCCGCTCAAAGGCGAGACCATCGACACATACGGCAAAGCCATTCTCAGCGCAGGCGCAGGACTCTCAAATCGCGATCCAAAAGATGTGGTCAGTACAGATATCAAACCCTTTGAAGGCGGCGGATATAAATTCGCAGTTGCCCAAGCCGAAGTGACCGACATCCTGCAACTCACCGAACATCTTGAACCGCTCCAAACTGCACTCAACGACCTGCGTGATAAACGCGGCCTCGACTTCGCCATGCTGCTCGTCACAGATGTTGTACGCGGCACCAGCCGCCTGCTGGTTACAGAAAACTCACCCTCTGTTCTAAACGATCTGCCCTATCCACCGCTGCCAGACGGCACACGCGATGCCGAGGGCGTGGTCTCCAGAAAAAAACAACTCCTGCCCGCAGTGCTTGGGCTGCTGGAACGCTAAACTCACACAAAAAAATCAATCCTCAACAACACAACAGGAATTTCATAAAACATGAAATTCCTGTTGTGTTAAATGCCCTGCCTCTCCTTAATTTGGAAAACATCAACAAACACCCCATCCGTCACGTTACGGTAAGTACGGTAAAATGGAACTATGATTATTTGTAAGAAACCAAAGCACGAAAACAATACCAAGACCTGTTTCATTCAGGATAAGGCGAGCATTTATGAGCGATGACACCATCTATTTAAATTATATCTTCGCCGCCATGGAACAAATTGACCGCTACACGAGAGGCATGTCTGAAAGCGAATTTCTTTCCCGCGCCATGGTACAGGATGCCGTCATGCACCAGATCGAAATCATCGGGGAAGCCGCCAGTTGCATTTCCATTGAGTTTCAGAGTGACCATCCCAAACTGCAATGGGAGAATATGACCGGCATCCGAAAAAAGATCATCCCCGAAAGTTTCAACATTAACCTGGTCAATGTTTGGAATACAGTTCAAGATGACCTCCCGCTTCATAAACAAGCCATCAAGAAACTTTTATAAGCGATATTTACCCACTGTCGCGCTATGCCTTTACGCAACACAAGCGCGTGAACGCCAGAAAGACATATATGAACAACATCCCCAATTCCCAATTGATCGAAAACGACATCCCCAGCAGCCGCGCAAGTTGGAAAAAAATCGAACCCTTCGCATTAACCTTTGATGGGTACAAACACTGGGGCTCTTTCAAAAGATGCCGCGAAGTCGCCGAAGAAGGCGTCAAGTTATATCGTGGGCAAAAAGAACTCACCCAATCCCTGACCGACCTGCGCACCTGCCTCTTCTTTGAATCCCGCCGCTGGAAGCATTATGAAAAAAGCCCATCCAAAAAAGGCATGGAGTACGTTCATATTCTCGTGGAAGCGATCCGTGTGCGTGTCCTTGCAAAAGAAATTGGATAGAATTTATAATGCAGGAGAGCGCCGAACCAGCGTCCTCCTGCATTTCTGATGTAGAGAACACCTCAGCCAATCAAGAGGTATTTCCCCATTACCCATGAATTCCATTTATCAATCCCTTGCCGAACTTGAAAATAAAAACGAAATTGCTGCACTGTGTACCATAACCAGCAGTGAAGGCTCCACGCCGCGCCATGTGGGCAGTAAGATGCTGGTCTATCCTGACGGACATTTTATTGGCACAGTCGGCGGCGGTGAGTTGGAAAACCGCGTAATCAAAGCCGCGCTCGAATGCATCCAAAACGAAGCGGCTCAAACCCTTTCTTACTCAATGGCTGACCCCTCACGCGGCGACCCCGGTGTGTGCGGCGGTCAGGTGGAGGTATTTGTGGAACCCATTATCCCCAGCCCGTTGCTGGTCGTGATCGGCGCGGGGCATGTGGGCAAAGCAGTCGTTCATTTGGCAAAGTGGATGGGGTTTCGTGTGGCTCTCAGCGATGACCGCGCGGAGTTTTGCAACCCTGCAACCACGCCTGGCGCAGATGCATATTACCCCGTCCCCATGGATGAACTCCCCAAGCATATTAAAATCGACAAGAGAACGGTTCTCATCTTAACCACCAGAGGATCAGCCATCGATACGGCTGGACTCTCCCCGCTGCTTGATTCGCCTGCGGCTTATATTGGCGTGATTGGTTCAAAGCGCAGATGGGCCACCACAGCAAAAGCGCTGCAAGAAAAAGGCATCGCCAAAGAGAAGATCGCCAGAGTCCATTCGCCGATGGGCTTGGAACTGCAAGCAGAAACTCCCGAAGAGATCGCGGTGAGTATTATGGCTGAGGTGATGATGGTCAAAGATAAGGGGACAGGAAAGCCGATGAAGGAATTAGGAATTAAGCATTAGGGGAGATGATGTTGAAGAAAACAGAGACAGGCCAGGGTTAAGAAAGATGCGCTGTCTTGAGCAGTAAACAGTTGTCGGTTGTTGGCTGCCAGCCGAAGTGTGAAACGTATCGGGTTGGAATTCGTAATAAGAGTAGGAAAAACGGTTCTTGTTACAGAAAGTTCATTAGACTATAATCTGAGAGTTATCATAAAAAAGGAGAAAAATATGGCTAGAATTTTTGATGTCATTGAATACGCAAATGAAATGGCCGATGAGATCGTCCACCGTTTCCCTGAACAAGGGATCGGCGATTATCGGATCGGTTCACAGGTGATCGTGCGCGAAAGCCAGAGCGCGGTGTTCTTCCGTGATGGGCAGGCCTTGGATGTGTTCAAGGCGGGGCGACATACCATCGCCACCGCGAACATTCCGAAGTTGATCGACTTTATTGGCAAGGCGTTCAACGACCGCACACCCTTCCCCGCAGAAGTGTATTTCGTTTCGAAAAAAGAATTCGCAAATAAAAAATGGGGCACGCCGCAAGCAATTGCCGTTCAAACCCCCGGCGTTGGTTTCGGATGGTTCTTCCTACAGGGTTTTGGCACTTTTTCATTTCAGGTGAAAGACCCTCAACAGTTTGTGACACAAATCGTTGGCGCAACGGGTACATTCCGTTCTTCTGAGATTGAAGAACGCTTGAAGACCATGCTGGTATCCAAGCTGACAGATGTGGTCGGCGAGACCAGCGAAAAGACTCAAAACCTGCCCAGCAAATTAAGCGGCCTGACCGAGGAACTCGGCGCGGCAGTGCGCGTGAAGGCAAAGGATGATTTCGAAGCAATTGGTCTGACCCTTAAAACATTTTATATTGGCAGCCTTAAGCCAAGTCAAAAGTCGGCTCAGGAATTACGCGACTCAGGTTATCTTGATCCCGCGTTATACACTCAACTGCAAGCCGCAGATGCGATGCGTGAAGCTGCCAATAACCCAAATGGCGGCGCTGGCCTAACAGCTGGAATCGGCGCTGGGATGGGTATCGGCAATTTGATGGGACAGGCACTGCAAGGCGGGATGCAGAACACTGGCGGCGGTGGAGCGGTTGGCGGCGCGGCAAAGATGCCCGATATTATGACGCCTGCCGAAGCAGCGCAGTTCATAAAAGTAACTGAAGAAGATATTATGTCTGCGATCACTGATGGAAGCTTGAAGGCCAAGAAAGTCGGCAAGGCGTTCCGCATCAGCAAGGATAATCTTGATGCGTTTATGAATAGTTAGGGGATTGGGGATTAGTAAATTGGGGGTTGGTGGTTAAAAAGAGACTCTCCGCGTGGAGAGTCTCTTTTATGCAGGGTGGGTATAGGTTTGAACGTTTGAACCTACCAACGTATCAACGGTCTTCGTTATTCTAATTCGCTGATCACATCGACCACGGATGCGAGGATGTCGCTGGCCAAAACGGAGGCGGTTGTGCCGAGGTCTTCGGCTGCGAACAGACCTGCTTGCGCGTGGATGTACGCGCCTGCCACGGCGGCATGGTAGGCGTTGAGTCCTTGAGCACGCAGGCCGACGATGAGTCCTGCCAGCACGTCGCCTGTGCCTGCACGCGCGAGCGCGGGTGATGCAACGGGGATGATGGTCATTTGTCCGGTGGGAGATGCGATGACGGTGAATGCGCCTTTCAAGACGACGACATGCCCCCATTCTTTTGCATACTTGCGGGCAACTTCATTTCTATTCGCTTGAATTTCCTCTTTGGGCAATTCGGTCAACGCGGACATTTCGCCGAGATGCGGCGTTAAGACTGCGAGCGGAAATATTTTTGTGTGCCAGTCTTGAATCTGCGCGAGGTGACGTAATCCGTCGGCATCGATAACGGTGGGAAGTTTGATGGTGGAGAGGATGATCTCGACAAATTTTCTGGTGGAAATATGACTGCCGATACCGGGTCCCAATAAAAATGCGGTGGCATGGTGGACATGGTTCAATAAAATCTCAGAGGCTTTTTCTGAAATAAAACCCGCTTCGTGCGGCAACAAAACCCAGGTGGCTTCGGGCAGTTGCCCCGCGAGAACGGCGTGCAATGGTTCAGGCACAGCCAGTGTGACCAAGCCCGCGCCAACACGATAGGCGGCTGTACCAGCCAGCAAGGCCGCGCCGCTATAATTCAGCGAGCCAACTGCCAATAGTGCAGTACCAAATGTCCCTTTGTGTGAATCGAGGGCGCGTTCGGGTAAAAGCGCGGCCACGAGGTCATCATCCGCGACTTCGATTTTTATTCCATTGAATGATGCGAGATCATCGGGCAAACCAATATCAACCAGAGTCAGGTCGCCGATAAATTCAAAAGCGGGCAGTTTCAATAGTCCCTGTTTGACCGCCGCCATGCTGACCGTTAGATCGGCGGGGATACACGCGGCAGCGCCTGAATCGCAATCTACGCCAGAGGGACAATCGACGGCGATGACGTAAGGCGGCTGATCCATTTCTTGCATGATGAGCAGCGACTGCGCCAGGACGGCGGCGATCTCTTCTTTAAGCGGAAGCTTGATTCCCGTACCGAGCAGACCATCCACTAGAACATCGGCAGACTCAAGATAGGCATTCAGCGCAGAAAAATTATGGTCATTGGCAGCAAAGGTGACTTCTCCGCCCGCTTCAAGCAGACGCGCCACGAGTTCATCTTTCTGTTTGCGTTTGACAATATATGCACAGGCGTGCCAGCCTGTTTCAGCCAGATGGGTTAATGCGATGAGTGTATCTCCGCCGTTGTTGCCTGGCCCGACAAGCCCCAGTATTTCTTGCCACTCATCATCCAAGACAATCTGGTTGATAATTTCAGCCAGACCGCGCCCGGCGTTTTCCATCATTTCGGCATAAGGCAGGCCGTTTGCATCTGCTTCTTTTTCAATTTCACGCATTTGCGCGACGTTTACAAGTTTCATATTTTTCTCCAGTTGCGAAATCTTTGGAACAGTTGTACACTTGGGCGAAGTGTGGGAAATGGCTGTTAAAAAAACTCCGCACAGAAATTATACGTCTGTTGTTCCCTGAGTAGGGTTAAATCTCCATACAGGGATGTTATGCGGAAAAGATTTTGTATAATACGTAGTTGACTGGCTTCGCACACTAACTATGTGATAGGCGTTCCCTTCATAAAGTTTGTATTTTTTCAAATCATCGCTGAGAGTCGCAGAAATATGCCTTTCCAAAAACAATATCAAAAACCATACGAACAGCCACCGCCATCACCGATTGAAATATCTTTTTGGGAAACTGCAAAACCTCTCATTCCTGAATTAGAGAATGAAGTCTGGATAGATAAAAAATATCGGGTGGACTTTCTCATTCCGAGTAAAAAAATTATCATTGAACTTTATGGGTATCAGCATCACAATTCAAAAGCCAAAATTACGAAGGACGCCGAACGTGAGAGATATTTACAACGAGTTGGGTATCAGGTAATCCGTTTTACAGGAACAGAAGTTTTCAAAGATGTCCGAAAGTGCGTTTATGAAGTTTTATCGCTTGCTAAAATTCAACCAGCAAAAGTGCAAGCAAAGCCCATTCAACCAGTTGTTGCGCCTGCAATAAGTAAGCCTGAAAATAATCCTGTCCGTTCAACTCAAGCAGCAGTTAGGCGGAGTAATTTGCAATTTGCAGACAATAGAATATATGTGAGCCGCAAGAAAAAAATATTTGGCATGGAGTCATGGCAAGTAAGGGTATTGGGTATAATGGTTTTAATTATTATTTGCAGTTGTCTATTTTTTATGTCAATACTTCTTAAAAGCTAGCGTGTGTTAAAGTCAAAAACGCCCAACAAAGCGTGCATCCGACGCTGGGGAGTCTGGCGACCTCTCAAGCATTTTTCTACGCCTTTTCATTTTTCTGTTGGGACGGCGTGCCCCAGCGCGGGTATCCCGCTAAGAGCATGCAAGACGAGCCGCAAACCGTTAGTTGTTTTCCAGGAGAAGCAAGAAGTGAGTATTGAACAACGTATAAAAGACCTCGGAATCACTTTACCTTCGGACGCCGCACCAGCAGCGAATTACACAAACGCTGTTCGTACAGGCAACCTATTATTCATTTCAGGGAAAGCTCCCCTGCCTGAGAACGGCAAACTACCGAAGGGAAAGCTTGGTCGAGAATTTTCAGTTCAAGATGGGTACCGCTTTGCACGTTCAGCCGCGATAGATATCATCGCAGTGATGAAGGCTGAACTTGGTTCACTTGACCGAGTCACACGTATTGTCGAGGTACAAGGGTTTGTGAATGCAGTGGAAGATTTTGAAGATCACGCGCAAGTCCTTAATGGATGCTCAGATTTGCTGGTAGATGTATTTGAAAATAAGGGTGTACATGCTCGCTCCGTATTAGGTGCAAATTCTTTACGGGGTGGGGTTCCAGTTATTTTGAAGATTGTCGTTGAAGTTACTCAGGACTAACCAACCATGTACTTGTACCAAACTCCGGCATCCGACGCTGGGGCGCTTCGCGTTGGGCAGTTCCTTGCATAACTCAGTTATACATTAGGTCAAAAATTCAGATGGAGAATATTTTTTGTGGCATTAATTATCTTTGATTTCGACGGCGTCCTTGCAGATACTCTTGATGATTTAATTCACTTTGGTCAAGAAGCATGCAATACATTAAGGGTAAAATACGTTGTTAAAAAAGATGACCTAAGCAACCTTGAGGTTATGTCTTTTGCAACATATGGGCGGGCGTGTGAAGTCCCTGAATATCTTGTGGATGAATTTGTCCAAATTTGTTTGAAACGCTTTGCCCATTAAAAATCCCCACCTGCGATTTTTAATGGGATAAACGATGTTGTTAGGAGATTCTCTGTCAACAACACAATTGCCATTGTTACAACCAATTCATCTCAAAATGTAAATGCTTTTCTCGTCGAGAATAATTTAGATGGGTGTGTTCAAGCAGTATACGGAGTAGATTCGCCCGGTACGAAAGCACAGAAAATATCAATTGCGCGAGATCAATTTTCAGTAGATACAAGTCAAGAATCAGTGTTTATGGTGGGAGATTCGTTAAGCGATATTCGGGCAGCAAAAGAAGCAGTCAACCACAAGTATCGCGGTAACTTGGGGGCATCAGAATTTGGAGCATTTGCTTCGTGGCAACCCCGATCATGTGGTTAATTTTCCGCACGATCTTATTGAGATCATTGAAAAATAAGAGAGAAAATTCCTTATGACCAAAAGCATCATGGCTGAGATTTCCGAACAATATCGCAATACCCACGAAAACCTGCTTGATCTTATTGTTAAACCTAACCGATGCACAGATTGGCTGGACGCCTATTCAGGTTAACGCTGATTGCCTAACAAACTTTACGCAAAAAAGTCATATTTTTGGACATAATCTGTAAAGCAATTATGGTTAACCTGAATAATGGAACAACTCCATCAATAGGTTTTCATGTCTGGCATCTGGCACGCTGGGCAGATTACCGTCAAGAAATGATTAATGGGCGCGGGAGTCAACTGTGGGAAAAGGAAAAATTAGCAACCCACTGGGATATGAAAACTGCCAGTTTAGGCTATGCCCAAACCGGCATGAGCATGGATGATCAGACTGCCGTTACGCTCCGCATACCTGGAAAGGAATTACTGCTTGATTACGCGCGCCGCGCGTTTGCCGCCGCCCAACGTGCCGTTGAAGGAATCAGCGGTATGGAGTTCTACAAAATTTATGAGGGTTTTCAGGGGGAAAACTGGCACGACAGTCATATTGGTCCCATCATTTCAACCTGGATGACCCACGACAATCGGCATCTTGGAATGATTGAATGTCTTGTCGGGGTTCAAGGCATTCATGGAAGCGCAGGCAGTTAAAATGCGAAGCAAACGATTATGAATACAACCATCTTAAGCATATTATTGGGAATAGGCGGCATGTTTGGATGGGGAATTTATGATTTTCTAGGCGGCGTTTTCGCCAAACAGATTGGGTCTTTCAAGTCTTTGTTTTGGTCACAATTGGCTGGCTTAATATCCATCCTTCTGCTCGCCTTTGCTATAAAAACAAGCATCAACGTTCCTGTCCTGGTCATCATCTTGTCCCTGATCGCAGCAGTTGTTTATTCTGCTGGGTATTTGTTTTTCTTCAAAGGTTTTGAGATAGGCAATGTTTCAATCATTGCCGCAACCATGAATTTATGGGCTGTATTTACCATGTTGTTTGCTTATATGTTTATGGGGCAGCGGCTTTCCACCACGCAAACCCTAGGCGCCTTGATGATTGTTCTGGGGGCTACGTTAGCATCCGTACATTGGAGCGAAATTAAAAATCAAAGACTTCAACTTTCGGCAGGCATCAAAGAAGCGGTCTTGGGGGCTTTTTTCTTTGGCATCTTTTGGAATATCAGCGAGATTATTTCTGAAAAAGCTGGGTGGCTAATAACCACTCTGTTTGTAAAGTTTGGAATCATTTTGTCCTTATTAATATTCTCGTTCCTTGCAAAACAAGAGATTGGCTTGACAAAAATTTCCATGAAAACAAAAACCATTCTTCTATTAATGGGTATTATTGAGGCTGGCGCAGTTGCGCTCGTTAATTATGGGTTGATAATCGGAGACGCAATATTGATTACGCCTATCGCCTCTGCCTTGTCAATAGTAACCATCTCACTGGCAATTATTTTCTTGAAAGAGAAAATTACAAAAGCTCAAGGCTTCGGAATTATCACGGCAATTGTCGGTATAATCGTCATCGCGTTCTAAATTCCCATCTAATTTTCTTGGGCGTCTTTTACAACAGACAGCGCATAACACAGCGCACACCCGCCAAGAGCACGCTGGACTTACGCAAACCATTAGGCGGCTTCACCGAAAACATAATTCGATAAAGAATAACTTCATTTTATAAAAATTAACAAAAGCAGCGACAAATTCAAGGATAACAAAATGTCCAAGAGTCAAAGAAATCTTGAAAAACGTGAAGAAATAGAAAACACAAAGGAAGAGATAAAACTTATTGCCCGAACTACAAAGAAGAAGTTGCGCAACGAAATCTGTTGGTTTGTATTCGATTGTTGATCATCTCATCCAGATCACTGCTTATACCTAACAAAGCGTACCCGACGCTGTGGCGCTTCGCGTGCCGCCCAAGCGGAAAAATGATTAGGTGTTTGTCTTGCAGGGTGTATTCTGCCAAAGATCTGGAGCAGGCAAGAGCGCAGTTCGAAGCGTTTTAGGCGTTGAGCGATATCTTATAGCAAAGGAACATTATATAAATGAAAAGTATCCAAGCGAGAAAAATTATTATTATCATCGTTGCTTTGAGCGGCGCTATCCTTAATGTTACATACGGTATGGGTCTCCTAAAGGCATTTTTTGATCCTCAATACAACCAGGCGATCAGAGAAATTCTGATCTCAGCCATCATCCTGGAATTCGGGTGGACAGCTTTGCTGCTTTGGGTGATTTTCAAACCTTTTGAAAGGCGGCATATTTTACTATTCACCATCATCCCAATTTTCTTTGGAAATATACTGCATAGTGTCAGTCAATCAATGGACGGTTCAGGAAGCGCAGGCGCTTTTGTGACCAATACAATTTTCGGTCTTCTCTATTCAGGGCTATATGCTTATGCATACTTTCTAGGAAAACCCGATGAGTTATTGGGATAGTATACTCAGGCGGATCGGCGCGCTTGTCGCCGTTCTGGGTTTGCTCTGGAACGTCAGCTAACGTTATATCAAGTAACTGCCAAGTAAAAACACCTCCCCACAATCCACTGCTATAAATTCCTGGGTGCATAAGAAAATAAAATAATGCAAAGAAACCATTCTGAAGAATTGTTCAAACAATATCAGACTCAATATATCGTACACGATCAGCTTTGGAATGTATTTGAAGCGGGCAGCGGTACGCCGATTGTTTTTTTACACAACGGCGGCGGAACTCTGTGGAACTGGGCGCACCAACTTCAACAATTTTCCTCTGAATACCGCGTCATCGCTCCCGATCTGCCCGGGTTCGGACGTTCTCACCGACCTTCCGAAGCGCTTGTTCTGGATACCTATGTACATGGACTATCAAAATTGCTCGATATTCTGGATTGTCCCAGACCCATTCTGGTAGGCAATTGCATCGGAGCTTCCATTGCGCTTGAGTTCTCTTTACGTCAGCCCGAAAAAGTAGCCGCAGTAGCGTTGTTCAATATTTGCGGCGGCGTTCCCATGCTCAATCCGCGCTTACAGTTTTGGGCGACTTTACGTCCCGACACAGCCCTCGGCAGGATGCTGCACAAGTACATGATTAATACCGCGAGTCACCCAAATGCACAAAAACTAAGCTCGAATTTGATCTATGCAAACCGCGAACCTGTTCTTCACCCAATGCTTCGTCAATTTATTAAACAACAACAACTGGATTCAAAACTACGAGCATCGTTATACTGGCTGGTGATGGGATTGAATAGTTATAATATTTTCAGTCAGCCGCGACAAAGACCCGCATCCTTCCCGCCCGTATTGCTGGGTTGGGGCGCGCAAAATCGCACTTTGGATGCAAGCTGGTCCAGGATTGTTGCAAAATGGCTTATCCCAGACCATGATTGGCTGATCGAGAATGCAGGGCATATGCCCATGTATGAACAACCAGAATTGGTCAACGAGATGCTCAAAGTTTTTTTTGAAAACACAGACCATTAAGCAAACAAACTCTTTTAAAGGAGAAAACAGCACATGAGTCCAATCCGTATGTCAAAAATAGAGACAGCCATGCGCGTCGTTCTTGAATTCAACGAGGCTTTTAATCATCATGATGTACCGGGCATGATGCAATTAATGAGCGATGACTGTATCTTCGAAAACACCAATCCAGCGCCAGATGGCACTCTCTATTCAGGAAAAGAAGCAGTCACACAATTTTGGCAGGACTTCTTCCGCGAGTCAGCGCAGGCGCAGATTGAGATCGAAGAAATTTTCGGCTTGGGTTTGCACTGCATCATGCGCTGGAAATATCATTGGGTAGACACACAAGGAAAAAAGGGACATGTTCGCGGAGTGGATATATTCAAAGTAGAGAATGGTTTCATCTGTGAAAAATTATCCTACGTCAAAGGATAAAATAAAAAAGACCTCCAAGTTCCCATAAAAGAACTCAAAGGTCTTCACTCTTCATTCACCATTCACCATTCTTCACTCTACATTCTTCATTCCCCATTCTGCATTCACCATTCACCATTCCCCGCTCACCCCCATAAATCCTGCGCCACATCTTCCAAGCCCAACTCCACTAATTTTGCTCTCGACGGCTTGCCAGTTTCCACATCCCAATCACGAGCTTCGTAATATGCGTTGAGCAAGGCAGGGAAATCAGGGACAAATCCCATCGTGCCGCCTTCCTTGTAGGGTTCGAGCAAAGCTTTCGGTAATTTATCATTTGCGCGTGTCAAGCCCATGCGATTATTGATGGCGCGTTTAAGATTCCAACCGCGCTCGCCTGAACGTATCATATCAGCCAGAGTCCACTCGTAGCCGCAAGCCGCGTTGATCAAGTCCACTTGCATTTGCGGATCAACATTGGCGAAAATACAAATAATCGCCGAGTTAAAAAATGTGCGCCAATCCTGATGCTTTGCCACATTCGCGGCTTTCTCAGCCTGCGCCTGACGCTCAAAATAGGTAATGCCAATACTTTCGTATGTATGACCAAAGTCTACAAAAAAATAATCGGATTGATTATGACACGCCCCGCGCGGACTGGTCGCATACGAGAGCGCCATACCCGAAACACCACGCGGATCGTGATACGCAACTTCAAGTCCGTTCACCTGCACGGCTTCATCTTCCGCGCCGAAGGCCGCGCCAAATTGACGTGACCCGCGCGATAGCAATTCGCCAATTCCTTCACGACGCGCGATCATGTGAATCAACTGCCGCGCCGCCACAAAACTGCCCCAGGTTAATTCAATACCGCCACTATCCTCTTTTGTAACCTTGCCCATTTCATACAAATAAAACGCCAGACCGATTGTATTCGCCGTGCTGATCGTGTCCATGCCATATTGATCACACAGTTCGCCCAGCCGCACCACTTCAACCAGATCATCAATTAATAAATTCGGACCAAAACCAACTATCGTTTCGTACTCCGGTCCTTTGCGTTTCTTGCCGTCGCCTAAATTCACGACACGCCCGCATGCAATCACACATCCCTGACAGGCGCTAAATCCCACCAAAATACTTTCAGCCATCTTCGAACCAGAGATATTATCCACTTCAGCAAAACCACCCTGATGATAATATTTCGCGGGCATCGAGCCTAAATATTCGGCGTAATTCGCCACGCCCGATGAACCCAGTTCGTGGATAATCTTCGCTTCGTTATCCTGCTTAAGCGCGCGATTGGATTCAGAACGCAGCACAGAATAACGTTCCATGTCTACAACTTCAATTTTATTTTTTCCGTAGACCGCAACCGCTTTGAGATTCTTCGAGCCCATCACCGCGCCGAGTCCCGTTCGGCCTGCCATGCGCCCGTGGTCGCAACAAATAGACGAGTACAAAACGCCGCGCTCGCCCGCTTCTCCGATCACTGCGACACGTGCGCCTTTGACTCCAACTTCCGAGCGGATAATTTCCTGCGTCTCATACACATCCCGGCCCCAAACATGCGCAGCATTCCTAATCTCAAGCCTGCCTTCTGCGACCCAAAGATATACGGGGCTGGAAGATTTCCCCGTGATCCACAACCCGTCATACCCTGCTTTACGCAGTTCAGGTCCCCAGAAACCGCCAATGCCAGATTCTGCCCACAGATTTGTAGCAGGGCTTTTACCGCAGATTACAAAGCGCCCTGTGGTCGGCCCCGATGTCCCACTCAACGGGCCGTTGATAAACAGCAAAGGTGACTCATCGGATAGCGGGTCAAGTTCTTTGGTTAAATATGGATACAGAATTCGCGCCGCAAGGGATGCGCCGCCAAGAAAATCATGTTCCCATTCCTTGGGAATGATAAATTCTTCAGTTGTGCCGCTTGTGAGATCTATTTTTAGAATTGGTTGCATAAGAATTTTAAGTTAAAAAGTTACAAGTGAAAGTTATAAAATGAAGGTTCTTAACGTTCAACTTTCCAACGTGGAACCTTCAACCCGCTTAAAGAATTTCTTTCGTCGCCTCATTCGCCACGCGGACGAAATCCAGCACGGTCGGCACATTACGCATCATATATCCCATGCTGCCCTGAACCTTAAGTTTCATGGTCATCATGGCCGTCATGGGATTTAATTTTCCAGTTAAGACAGCGGTAATGTTATTGTAGGTAGCACTCAATGTAAAGGTGGGTTTGGGGTAGGTGGAAGCATCAGGTTTGTATTCTGCTTTTCGGCACGTCCCATGCCACAGGTCCAGATAGAACGTGAGTTCCTCTTTTAAATTTCCTTCTGGTTCAATCCGAAAGAATAAATCCCCTTCCCAGTTCTTTGCGATTTCACGGTATTTTTCGTCAGAGTTAATTTTTACTTCAAGCCCCCGTAACCATTCTTCACTTGGAAAGATCGCTGTCATAATATTGCCTCCGAAAATAGATGTTACGCAATTGTACCATTATGAATTATATACAAAATTATCCTTGCATAAATGAAAAAAATAGTCTATGCTTAGCACGCAAGATGATTATCGTCCTGCGGCAATATAATGAATTGCCACTATTTTATTTCTCTTGGAGGAGAAAAAATGAAAAAACTGTTTACCTTCGCCAGCCTGCTTATTCTGGCATCCCTTGTACTTTCTGCTTGTGGTGGTGGTGAAGCACCAGCCAGTGACCTGCTCGGGGCGATCAATCAACGTGGTTATATTCTCATTTCCACTGACCCCAACTACGCTCCACAATCATTTCTTGATACAACCGCCTCCCGCCCCTCAGACACCAAGTGCCCATCTGATGCTTTAACCACAGCCGAAATGCAAGGCTTCGATGTGGATGTGGCCAAGGCCATCGGCGATGCACTCAAAGTTGAAACATGTTTCGCCACCCCGGGTTGGGATCTTCTCACCGCCGGTAACTGGGCCGACAAATGGGATATGAGCATTGGCTCCATGACCATCACCACCACCCGTCAGCAAGTGCTTGATTTCAGCGTGCCTTACTACTACACTCCCGCAGTTGTAGCCGTAGCCGCCGACTCTGAATTCCAAACACTCGAATCCCTTGCCGGTCAGGCTTTGTGCGCCGGTCTATCCACCACGTACGAATCATGGTTGAATAACGACATGGCAGCCCTCGGCTTGCCCGATTCTTCCATCTACGCCAAAGTTCCAGCGGATGTAACAGTTGTACCGCTTGAGAGTGACCAGGAATGCGCCCAATCCATCGCCGCTGGCCGCACAGACTTCGTCGGCTATGTAACCTCCGGAACCGTTGTAGATGCGAACCTTGCCGCAGGATTGCCCGTACGAAAACTTGACGGCGTTGTCTACTCTGAAGACCTCGCCGCTGCCTTCGACAAAACCTCGACTCTTGATACAGCTTCCTTGCGCGCCAAGGTGGATGAAATCTTTGCTGCCATGCACAAAGATGGCAAACTCTCTGCCCTTTCAATCCAGTGGCTCGATGGCCAGGATCTGACACAAGCTCCTAAATAAATTTTTGAAGATATAAAAGGGAAGCGGCTCTATGCCGCTTCCCTTATTTTTTATTATCGAGGGAGATCGGCATGAATATGTTTTCAAAAACGCAGGATGCACCCAAGTCACAAGCCGAATTAATTTATGAAGCACAAGCGCGCAAGGAGCGTCATTTTCGCGCAAATGTAGCGCTCTCCTGGTTCATTTTACTTTTTATTCTTGTCTTCACCTTCAGTGGCCAGAGCATCACCATTGGCTCAACCACCTTCAGCGGCATCAAGGTGGATACCGAATTTATAAGAAACAACCTTACCTTTATCGCTGGCGGGCTGGGGGAAACCATCAAGATCTCGATCATGTCTATTATCCTGGCGATGACCCTTGCACTGTTGGCAGCACTCGGGCGGCTCTCCACCTTCCCGCCAATTTATGCGCTTAGCACTTTTTACGTCTCACTTATTCGCGGAACCCCGCTTTATTTACAAATTTTCTTTTTCTTTCTCGCACTTCCACAACTGGGAATTATTTTACCCGGCATCATTGCCGGCGTGCTGGCGCTGGGGCTTAATTACGGCGCGTATATGTCGGAGATATTCCGCGCAGGGTTAAGCTCGGTGGGCACAGGTCAACGTGAGGCAGCTATTGCCCTCGGCATGACGCCCACTCAAACCATGCGGCGCGTTATCCTGCCACAGGCTTTGCGCTTCGCAATTCCGCCAGTAGGTAACGAATTCATCGCCATGACCAAAGACTCAGCGCTCGTTTCTGCTACGGGCTTCGTACACGAGTTAATGTGGCGCTCCACAAAAGTAGGGCGCGCACAATTCCATAACCTTGAAGCATTGATTATGGCCGCCATGTTCTACTGGGGCATGACGCTGATTCTGACTTACATTCAAAGTATCATCGAAAACCGCCTCGCCAAAGGAGACCGATAACATGGTTCCCATTGTAAAGATCTCCAACCTCGACAAATATTTCGGACGCCTGCACGTGCTAAAAAACGTCAGCCTCGAAGTTCCACCACGTCAGGTCGTCTGCCTGATCGGGCGCAGCGGCTCCGGGAAAAGCACACTCCTGCGCTGTATCAACTTCCTAGAAGAACCATCCCGCGGAAGTATCGAAGTGGACGGGGTCAAGGTCAGCGGCGGCGAAAAAGGCAGAGAACATCGCCAGCTTGTCCACGAAGTCCGTTTAAAAACAGGTATGGTGTTTCAGGAATTTAATTTATTCCCGCACATGACCGTGCTTGAAAACGTCATCGAAGGACCTGTAATCGTCAAAGGCATGGACAAAAAAGCCGCAACCGAGCTCGCAGAAAAACATCTCGACAGCGTAGGTTTGCTTTTCAAAAAAGATGAATACCCAATGCGCCTTTCAGGCGGACAAAAACAACGGGTTGCGATTGCCCGCGCACTGACGATGGAGCCGAAAGTTATGCTCTTCGATGAACCCACGTCTGCGCTTGACCCTGAATTAATCGGCGAAGTACTCAATGTAATGAAAAAAGTTGCACAGGAAGGCATGACCATGATCGTCGTCACACACGAAATGGGATTCGCCCGCGAAGTCGCAGACCGCGTGCTGGTGATGGGAGATGGCGAACTGATCGAGGATGCAAAACCTGTAGACCTTTTCAACAACCCACAAGACCCGCGCACAAAAGCCTTAATCGACCGCTACCGCACTGGAGAACAATAAATGACAATTGCCATTACACGTGATGTAAGTTCTCGATTCAACGAATGCGAACTTACTCACATTGACCGCGCCCCCATTAACGTCAACATCGCGCGCGCGCAACATCATGAATACGTAAACGCCCTGGCAACACTCGGCTGCCAGATCGTGGAACTACCCGCAGAAACCGATTTGCCCGACTCTGTCTTCGTGGAAGATGCAGCCTTTATCCTGCCAGAAGTAGCGGTCATCACGCGGCCCGGAGCTGATTCGCGTAAACCAGAAACAGAATCCATCATCCAGGCATTATCTCCCTACCTCCCGCTCATACATGTGACAGAACCCGCCACAGTAGACGGCGGCGACGTGCTCGTGCTTGGCAAAAATATCTACATCGGCTTATCCACTCGCAGCAGCGGATCTGTCATCGAACAACTTCAAAACCTGCTGGATAACTATGGTTATAAAGTCATTGGCGCAGAAATGCATGATTGTCTGCACTTGAAAACAGCGGTTACCCGTGTGGATGATAAAACATTGTTGATTAATAAAAACTGGGTCGCCCCATCCTATTTCACTGGCTACAATCTGATCGAAGTAGACCCATCCGAATCATTTGCAGCCAACTGCCTGCCGGTTGGAGACGGCATTATTTACCCGACAGCCTTCCCAAAAACAAAACAGAAACTGGAAGACAAAGGCTTCAAGGTAACCACTGTCAACGTGGACGAATTGGCAAAAGCCGAAGGAGCAGTTACCTGTTGTAGTCTGATCATATAATCATCTTATGGCTCAGGCATGAGGCTTGGCATTGCAAAACGTATCGTTGAAGTACACGGAGGAACAGCTTGGGTTGAATCTGAGGTGGGCAGGGGAGCAAGCTTCTGTTTTACCCTGCCAAACGGCCCGTTTATGTAAAAAAACATCCCCGTTTATCACGGGGATGTTTGTGCGCTGGAGAGGACTTGAACCTCCACGCCTTACGGCACACGCACCTCAAGCGTGCCTGTCTGCCAATTCCAGCACCAGCGCTAGAGCAGGTCGTATTATAATCGGCTTGCTTTTCTTGTCAAGCACAAAATCATAGGAGAACTTTTATGGTCCGAATCGTTGTAGATGCAATGGGAAGCGATGATTTTCCCACGCCCGATGTGGAAGGCGCTGTAATGGCGGCGCGGGAATACGGTGTGGAAATCATTTTTGTTGGTGATGAGTCGATTATCAAGCCTGTAGTAGACGCACAAAATACAAGCGGGCTTTCGATTCGAATTGTCAATGCGCCAGAAATACTGACCATGGAAGATAAAGGCGAGAATCTTGTCCTGAAGGCACGCAGCAAAGACGCAAAAAATTCGATAGCGATTGGAATTGATCTGGTAAAAAATGGCGAAGCGGATGCCTTTGTAAGCGCGGGCAACACAGGCGCATGTATGGTCATCGCTCTATTCCGCCTCGGGCGCATCCGTGGCGTGGATCGCCCAGCGCTGGCGCCGATCTTCCCCACCGCCACAGGCACATGTGTTGTGCTTGATATTGGCGCAAACCCAGATTGCAAACCTGAAAATCTTTTGCAGTTCGGTATTTTAGGCAGTATTTATGCCGAGAAAGTACGCGGCGTAAAAAATCCAAAAGTTGGCCTTATATCAAATGGCGAAGAAGAAGGCAAAGGCAACGAACTGGTAAAAAACGCCACCCCCTTATTCAAAGCTTCAAACCTGAATTATTATGGCAACGTGGAAGGCAAGGAAGTAATTGGAGGAAAAGTAGACGTGGCAGTAACGGATGGCTTCACAGGAAATGTGATGCTAAAATCATCCGAAGCAGTCGCCAAGTTAATCACAGATAAAATACGCGAGATCATTAAAAATGGCAATATTCTCACCAAGATCGGCGGCCTTCTGGTAAAGCCTGCGCTCGGCGCGGTTAAGAAAATACTGGATCCCGGCGAACAGGGCGCAGCGCCCATGCTCGGCGTGAACGGGCTTGTTTTCATCGGTCATGGCCGCTCCGATGCATTTGCCATCAAGAACGCAGTACGCGTGGCAAAGCAGGCAGTGGATGTAAAAGTATTGGATGCAATGAAATCTGCAATCGAAGAGAGTCTACGGAGCGCCGCATAAATACCCAAACCAGAATTATGTTTTTACTTCATAATTTCTTCCAACAAGTTTGGATATTTATATAACAAGCGGCAAAAATAAAATGAAAATCATCAAAAACGAAAAACTAATTGAACGAAATGGAAAGATCGGCCAATGGACAAGCATGGCAGCCTTGCTAGTCCTCGGCTTGGGCATGTATATCTCCATCTCAAAGCCCCAATTTTTTACCTACTCAGTGGTATGTCTGGTGCTTGGCTTCATCATGACCCAGATCGGCATGTACATGGGAAACCGCTGGGGACGGTCTCCCCGCCCTGATGAAAAATTTGACGCAGGACTCAAGGGACTGCACAGTGATTTCAGCATGTATCATTATGCCTCCCCTGTTTCACATCTGCTTGTTGGGCCGTCTGGTGTATGGATACTTTTACCGTATCACCAGCGTGGAAAAGCCGCCTTCGAAAAAAATCGTTGGAAGGTCAGCGGCGGTGGGTTTATGCAAGGATACATGCGTATCTTCGGGCAGGAGAATATCGGCCGCCCCGAAATTGATGCGGATAACGAAGCGCAGACCTTGAGGAAATTTTTGGCAAAAAACATAGACGAAACCAGCATCCCTGAGATCAAGCCCATCCTGGTTTTTACCAGCGACGATATTGAGGTTGAAGCAGGCGACTCTCCCATCCCTGCCATGAAACTAAAACAACTCAAGGAATTCCTGCGTCAAGGCGGAAAAAACCGCGCACTTAACTTACAACAGATCCAAAAAATAACAGAACAATTTGACAAGTCCTAGATTTTACAGCCCGCCTGAAAGAGAAGATCATAGTTTCTTATGGTCTTCTCTTTTTCTTCGCTGTGCGCTTTAGATTCGAAAATCTTGCGCGCAAATCAGTCCCACAAATCTTATGGTACACTTGTTCTAATATGACATCCATTGTTTCAATCGACATAGAATCCACAGGCCTCGACGAAAATCGCGAGGCCATTATTGAAATTGGCGCCGTAAAATTCAACGGCCGCCGCAAAGAAGATGAATTCACAACGCTTATTAACCCCGGCAAAGCCATCCCCGATTTCATCACCGGGTTAACAGGCATTGATAATTCAATGGTACGCACCGCGCCGCGCCTGCGTGATATTGCAAATGAATTAATCGCCTTTGTTGGCGATGCTCCTATTCTTGGGCATAATGTCAAATTCGATATTGGTTTTCTGCGCAAAGCGGGTCTCTTTCAATACAACCAAACCATAGACACCTACGAACTTGCTTCGGTATTAATGCCAGCCGCCAGCCGCTACAATTTGGGTTCACTGGCCCAGCAGTTAAACATCCCCCTGCCTGCCACACATCGCGCACTGGATGACGCCCGCGTCACACAAGCCTGTTACGTTCGCCTGCTGGATATGGCGCGCGAACTTCCACTCGCAACTTTGCAACAGATCGTTGACCTTGGCAATTTTGTAGATTGGGACGCAGGCTGGGTCTTCGAACAGGCTCTGCAACTAAGCGCCAAAGATGGAATTAAACCCAGAAAAATAACCAGCGCCTCTTTATCCAAACCGATACTGGGTTCAGCGAAAAAAGATTCGCCGCCCCTTGAAAAGAACGAAAACCCAACCCCGCTGGATCCTGAAGAAGCCGCATCCGTTCTGGAGTATGGCGGGCCTTTCTCGCAATACTTTGAAGCCTATGAACAGCGCCCGCAGCAAGTCGATATGCTCAAAGCGGTAACGAATGCCCTTTCAAACGGCAACCATTTACTAGTCGAAGCGGGAACCGGTGTTGGTAAATGTCTAACCGGGGATGAGTGGGTGACGTTTGCAAATGGCGAGCGCAGACAAATTGGCGAAATTGTTGCGGCAAATGTATTGCCAGCATTGCCGATTCTTTGCGTGGATGCAAAAGGGAAATTGACTTACCAAAAAATTCAAGCCACACATCACAATGGTGTGCGTCCTGTGTGGCAGCTAAGAACCGGACTCGGACATAAAATTACCGCGACGGACAACCATCCCTTTTTGACAGTGAATGGCTGGAAGCCACTAGGAGAACTTGAGCTGGATGATCGCATTGCTGCGATACGACAGCTCCCAGCTGGAGATATTGCTTATCCTGAACATGAAACCTTTGTTGTTGGAGCGATGCTTGGGGATGGCGGGTGTACGCATCCTGATTCATTGTCGTTTACAAATTTTGATGCGCAGGTGGTTGAGCAAATTGGATTATTTGTCGAGAAACTTGGCAATGTAGAAATGACGCAACACAAAGCCAAAGGGAGCTATGGATTTCGCCGTTTAAGTTTGATGGGACATGAACGTAGCGGCTTAAATTTGTTGTTAGAAAAATTAGATGTGCTTGGTTGCTCTGCGTATACAAAACGTATCCCTGCTGCTTATTTTCTGGCTGATACAACCAGTATTTCTTGCTTATTGGCTGGTTTGTGGGTGACGGATGGAAGTATTGAAAAGCAAAATGGACAAATTACTTTTTCATCTGCATCAGAACAATTGATATTTGATATTCAACACCTTCTCTTGCGCTTGGGCGTTATTTCTCGCGTTCGCTATAAGGCTTCTCTTTTACAAGGAAAACGATTCGACTCCTGGATATTGGCTATTTTGGATATCCAGAGCAAACGCTTGTTCTGGCAAACTGTTGGCAACCATATGGTTGGGGCGCGAAAAGACAAGCTCGACGCCTGGCATACTACGCACAAAACCACACAATATAACCCCAATGATGATTTGCTCCCTGTGGAAGCGTGGAACTATATTGATTATGCCAAAAACAAGGTTGCGAAATCATGGTACGCCATTCGCAACGCAGGCGTTGTTTCATCTGACCGCACACGAGAAGTTAGCCGTGACAAAATGGGCATCATTGGCGAATTTTTAGCCGCGCCTGCCCTGATGGAATTGGCAACATCTGATATTTATTGGGATCGGATTGTAGCAATTGAACCTGCTGGCAAGGCAGAAACATTTGACTTGACGATGGACGGCGAGCCAAATTTTGTTGCAAACGACATTATTGTCCATAATTCCTTTGCCTATCTTGTGCCGGCGGCCATGTTCGCAGTCCAGAATAATACTCGTGTGGTCATTTCCACCAACACGATTAACCTGCAAGACCAACTCATCAAAAAAGATATCCCCGATCTGCAAGCTGCGCTGAATTTAGACGTACGCGCATCGGTGCTCAAAGGCCGCGCAAATTATCTATGCCCGCGCAAAGTGGAATCCATGCGCACACATGGGCCTGCAAACGCAAATGAAATACGCGTCCTTTCAAAGCTCATCGTTTGGAGCATTGACAATAAAAGCGGAGATCGCAACGAGCTTAATCTGACAGGCCCCAGCGAACGCGAAGTATGGGGCAGGCTTTCTGCCGAAGATGATAATTGCGATACCGAAACCTGCCTTGGGCGCACAGGCGGCACGTGCCCGTTCTATCGTGCAAAACACGATGCCCAAAATGCGCATTTACTGATCGTAAACCACGCGCTTCTGCTCGCAGATGTTTCCACCGGCAACCAGGTTTTGCCTGCTTACGATTACCTGATCGTGGATGAAGCGCATCATATGGAATCAGCAGTCACCAACGCGCTCTCATTTCGCATGACTCAAAATGATCTGGAGCGAATGCTAAAAGAATTAGGCGGCTCATCTGCGGGCTTACTCGGCAGGCTGTTGACCGAAACTAACGAAACGCTGCGTCCCTCAGATTTTGGCCTGCTTCAACAAAAAGCAAAACGCGCCACTGATCAAGCATTTCGTCTTGAGCAATTATCCAAACAATTTTTTGACGCATTAAGCGATTTCATCGCCATTCAACGCGAAGGCCAGCCGCCCAGCAATTACTCGTGGCAAATGCGTATCACTCCTTCTGCCCGCACACTACAAGGCTGGGACGATGTTGAAATGATGTGGAGTCAGGTCGGCGAGACGATGGGCTTACTGCTGAAAACACTGGATGAAATTTATAAAACGCTCGGTGAAATTTACGCGGAAGGCCATGAAAACGTGCAGGATGTGATGGGAAACCTAAGCAACCTAATGCGCCGCATGAAGGATGCAGAATCTGCATCCTCTGGCATGATGCATAAACCTTCCAACGAATTGATCTATTGGGTGGAAGTAAACCCGCGTGGAGAAAGACTCTCACTCAATGCAGCGCCATTACGGGCTGGGCCGCTCGTCCAAAAACACTTGTGGCATGAAAAAGCATGTGTTGTAATGGCCTCGGCTACACTAACCACGCATGGCGAGTTTCGCTATGTGCGTAATACACTGGCCGCCGAAGAAGTGGATACCCTATCCCTTGGTTCTCCGTTTGATTACGAATCCAGCACCTTGCTTTATGTGGCAAACGATATTCCTGAGCCGAATGCCAACGGCTACCAACAAGCTCTTGAACGCACACTTATCGCCACCGCCAAGGCTACAGGCGGAAGGATGCTCGTGCTTTTTACTTCCTACGCCGCGCTCAAGAAGACCGCACAAGTAATCACAGGGCCATTGGCTCGTGAAGATATTTTTGTTTTTGAACAAGGGGAAGGCGCATCACCCAACGCACTGCTTGAATCCTTTAAATCATCCGAGCGCGCCGTCTTGCTCGGGACACGTTCCTTCTGGGAAGGCGTGGATATCCCCGGGGATTCACTCTCTGTCGTTGTTATCACCAAACTCCCCTTTGATGTTCCATCGGATCCAATCATCTCGGCTCGTTCTGAACTGTATGAGGATTCCTTTAATGAGTATTATCTCCCCGAATCCATTTTGAAATTCCGCCAGGGGTTTGGCCGCCTGATCCGCACCGCCTCAGATCGAGGCGTAGTCGCCATTTTGGACAGACGCGTACTTACAAAACAATATGGGAAATTATTCCTTGAGTCACTGCCGCAATGCACAGCCCGCCAAGGCGCATCGACTGGGTTGGCGAAAATGGCAGGCGACTGGCTGGGAACCTAAACCTGTTACAGTAATAGGTCTTTCAAATCAAGAAAGGCATCTACAACATGCGGGTCAAAATGAAACTCTGATTGCTCACGAATACTAACGCGGACATCGGCAGGGACAAGCCCTTTACGATACGGGCGATTGGAAACCAACGCATCCCATACATCGACCACAGAAAAGATTCGCGCCGCAAAAGGGATTTCCTCCCCTTTCAATTTGCGTGGGTACCCCGAACCATCCCATTTTTCGTGATGACAATATGGAATATCAAGCGCAGGGTGCAAAAACTTGATCGGTTTCAACATCTCAAACGCATAAATAGGATGCTGTTGAATTAACTCACGTTCTTCCTGTGTCAGTGGGCCGGGCTTGAGCAAAATTCCATCCGGAATACCCATTTTTCCAATATCATGCAGCAATGCGCCCCGCGTAATATGTACCATGTCCTCCTCCTCAACGCCCATTGATTTTGCCAATACCTGGGTTAATGCGGTAACTCTTTTTGTATGTCCCTCAGTTTCCTTATCACGCAAATCTAACGCGCGCACCCAGCCTTCAAGCGTTGCGCTATAAGCGATCTCCAACTCGGCGTTACTTTCCTGCAGATCATCAAACAAGCGCGCATTATCAATTGCAACCGCGGCCTGGTTGGCAAAGGCAGAGATCAGCCCCAAATCATTATTGCCAAAAATACCGGTATGCGCACGGTTATCGACATAGATCACACCAATCAGGTTCTCCTTGATCTTAAGCGGAGCGCACATAATTGAAAGCAAACGATACGCAGCTACACTCAATTGCTCGCCAAAACGGGGATCAGCCTGCGCGTTGGTCGTCAGCGTAGCCTCCCCAGTCTCCACTACATGACGCACAATCGTTTTGCTGATCGAAAAGGGTTCTTGATTTAAATCGTCATGGACTATGCCCCGCGCAACACGGACCTTTAACTCCCCATCCGCCTCACGCAGCATCAAAAATCCGCGCTCAGCACCCATCAAGGCAATCAACGAATCCATGACGGTTTCCAACACGCGTTTCAAACCCAACGACGAGTTGATAGCGCTCCCGACACCAACCAATGCCCCAACCTGTCTTTGATAGGTATCAATATATCCCTCAACCCCTTTTTTAAGTGAAACCATGGAAGTTGATATTTGCGTCAAGTCTCTGAGGATCAGGGATGTCTGCCCATCTGTTGTACGTGAAAGGTGCATCATGACCCGCATCAACGTCTTGTTCATCTCTTCCAGTTGTTTCTGCATGAACTGCGCATCGTAAGATTCAGCCATTAAATTACTCCTTGATAAAACAATCAAACCTGCGCTATTTTAATCGTTTAAGCGTAATCAGCGAATGCAAAAATTAAACCAACTCTGAATAAACAAGGCGCTATTTTGCAGAGACTTAGCGCCTTGTTTATTATTATTTACAGCTTGGGTAGAACAATGGATTGCTGTTTTTGATATTTCCCTTTCTTATCTGCATAGGAAACATCACACTCTTCATCTGCTTCAAAGAACAAGACTTGCGCCAAACCTTCATTGGCATAAATCTTGGCTGGCAAAGGCGTGGTGTTTGAAATCTCAAGCGTAACAAACCCCTCCCACTCAGGCTCGAACGGCGTCACATTGACGATGATTCCGCAGCGCGCATATGTGGATTTCCCCAGACAAATCGTCAACACCTTGCGTGGGATACGAAAATACTCAACCGTACGCGCCAAAGCAAATGAGTTTGGCGGGACCACACACACATCTCCCACAAAATCCACCATCGACTTTATATCAAAATTCTTGGGGTCCACCGTGGCAGAGAAAACATTGGTGAAAATCTTAAATTCATTCGCTACACGCACATCGTATCCATATGATGAAACGCCATACGAAATCACTCCCTCGCGTACCTGGTTTTCAATAAAAGGCTCAATCATTTTATGCTCATGTGCCATCTTACGGATCCAGTGGTCAGGTTTTAATCCCATCTTGTTTCTCCTTGGGCTTCGCTAGATTGCTAACGAAACATGAAATATAGTATCTTTCGAACTGTAATCATTTTATAACAAAACCGAAAAAACGCAATTCGAAATTATTGATATAATGCGTCTTGTTAATTCAAAATTAATCAATGCTAACAACAGGAGAAAAGAAATGAAAAAGTATTTTGGTATTCTTGGGAACGAGGTAATCCTCGGGACCATGATTGCACTATTGAGCGTATTCACTGCCGTGGCTAGTTATCAGGGCGCCATGGCAGATTCGGAACAAAACAAGTACGAGATCATGGGCATGAAGGATTTAAATGACGGCAACGTATTCTATCTTCAAGCAAATCAGAACTGGCTCCAGGACGACAACAACTACGACAACTGGTACGTCAACCAGGACACCAACCCCGAAGCCGCTGCATACTACGAAGGCAACTTCAGCGATGCATTGATCATCGCTCTTGAGCAAGATACATACCCTGAGCAGTATGAAGAAGAACTATACGCAGACGCCAACGCGTATTTCGAATCATCTGAGAACGCGTTCAATCTGGCAGGGCAATATGATGAACGCGGCGACCAACTCCAGCTCGTCATGCTCATTATGGCGCTCGGACTCGCCTTATCTGCGTGGGCATCTCTGCTTGGCCCCGAAAGCAATATGCGCCTGGCATTTTCACTTTTTGGGATCATCGCATTCCTGGCAGCGCTTTTCATTTATATTTTCCAGGTTCCCGTCGTCATCATATAAGCTAAAAATAATCTTTTATAAAACAGCCCTGTCACTTTCAGATAGGGCTGTTTGTTTTACTTCCAAACTTCTTTCAGTGCAGGTATAATGCCTTTATGGCAAACAAAACGTATCGTCAAACTGTAAACGAATGGCGCGCTGAACGTGACGCGGGAGTCCGCAAAGAAAATGGATGGCTTGCGCTTACTGGTTTGTATTGGCTCAAACTTGGGAAAAATCTGGTCGGCTCAGAACCCACATGCGAAATCCAACTACCCGAACGATTGCCAGCTCAAGTTGGCTATTTGGAATACAACGGAAAATCTGTTTCCCTGCGTACAAACACGGGGCAAAAAGTTGAAGTGAATGAACAGCCTGTTGATTTCGCCATTCTTCAACCTGACATCTCTGACAATCCAAGCTTCATCACCATGAATGATATCCGCTTGGTCGTCATTCAACGCGGAAATAGAGTTGGCGTGCGCATGTGGGATAACCAACGCGAAGAAAGGCGGAGCTTCCCCACCCGTACCTGGTTTGACATCGACGAAAATTTTCGTGTCTCAGCAGTGTACACTGCCTATGATCGTCCCAAAATGGCCTACTTCCCAGACCTAACAGGCGAAAAGGCAGAGTTCCCCGTAGAAGGCTATCTATCATTTGAATTCAACGGAAATCACTACCAATTTGATGTTAACAAAGAAGATGATGGTAGTTTCTTTGTCCGCTTCTGGGATCCAACCAGCAAGGACGAGACCTATCCCACAGGCCGCTATCTAGTGGCAGACGAAGAAGATGGGAAACTCTTCATTGATTTCAACAAAGCCTACTCTCCCCCTTGCTCCATTACTAATTTTGCCACTTGCGTTTTTGCTCCAGAACAAAACCACCTCAATTTTCGAGTAAGCGCTGGGGAAACTTACACAAAGCAATAAATTTTCTACCCTATTTTCGTGAATTGCTTGACCGCAGACAGCGGTCCGCTGTCTGCGGTCAAGTGGGTAAAAACTATGTTTGTACGGTAGTGAAAAAGTAATACAAAAAATCGCCGTTCATCACGGCGATTTTTTGTATGCAAAGCAGATCACGAATTATAAAAACATTCGTATCAAAGCATCAGGCACCCAGAAAGCGCCAAATCCCATAAACCCCAGCACAATCGATGCAATCAAAATCAATACACCAAACGCGATTAAGATTCGATCTCTGAGGTGATACGTCAATACATCCAGCCATGTGCGCGGACCAACGCCAAAGGCACGTAAATCCATCGCGTCAATAATATCTTCGCTGCCGATAATGGCATGGATCGTGACAGGCACAAAAATAGGGCCCAGCTTGCGCACCTGCGCGATCAAACCGCCGCTGATCTTCTCAAGTTCATAGCCACGCGCCCGCTGCGCATCCATTGTCAGTTGGAAATCCCTGCCAAAGGTGGGCACGAAGCGCATGGTCAAATCCATGGCGTAGGCAAATTTATCGGGAAGTCCCAATCCTTTGAACGTGATTCCATAATAAGCTGGGTTAAGCGAATAGGGAATCAAAATTGTCATAATCGCAATACTGGATGCACGTACCGCCTGACTCACGGTAAAGAATGCCCGCTCCACAGTAATCTTCAAAATAGGCGTCCAACCGAGGATGGAGAATGACGCCTTAAACTCGCGGATGAGATGCTCCTGCTTATACACTTCTGTGCCGCCACGGCCTGTGAGAAATGTAAGAAGAGCAAAAAAGAAAACAAAGCCAACGATGAATAAAAATGCGCGGCGAATCTCGTGCCACTTTACCCCTGAAGTAAACAGGACAAACATCGCAATCACAAAAAATGGAATCAAAAAGCGCACATCCCAGAATGAGAGCGTGGCAAAGAGATTACACGCGTAGAAAATCACCCACGCGCGCGGATCAAAGGATTGAATAAAAGAATTTTCACGTTTGCGGTAACGCCAGGCTACTAACATAAGATTAGGGGTGAACTCTGAATGATGAAGGGTAAGTTGGAGTAATCAGTAAACAGTAATCAGTGAAAAAAACTGGTCACTGATTACTGTTTACTCACGATTTACTGATTAACGACCAGATTGTCTGCGAGTGGAAGCGTAGGCGACAACCAGCATTGGAACAAGAATGGCGGCGAAGATCAAATTTGGGCCAGCGGCGGGCAGAAACTCGCCCACCACAGCAGCGGCAAGACTAAAGCCATTGATGACCATATCTGACAGTGACGCGAAGAGCAAGCCGACGATATTGCCCAACATGCCCCATGTCACCGCAGTTGCCACATCTTCATTATCTTTGAAGAAGTAGCGCACGCCAAAGACCAAAACAAAACCAATGAGAATGGCAATACCTGCAAAGAGTGAAATTTGCGCGTCACCGAAAATGCCGCTATCCGCATCGAAGAAAGTCATATTGGCTTGTCCGCGATTCAAGAAAAATAACAGGGTGGTAACTACAGCCAACGCACCGCTGACATAAAGCACGGTATCCATGCTCTTCTTCTTGTCAGAGAACAACATCCACATGCCAGAGACAAAACCAATCAGGCCATTACCAATGCTCCATTGCGGAGAAAGACCAAAGCCGGTCAGCGCATCACCGAACATGTTGCCGACTGCGCCGGTGAAGAAACCCACCACGGGGCCAAAGGCAAAGCCGAAGAACATCGGGATTGCAATCGCGGGGCGAAGCGAAACCTGACTCAAGGAAGGCACGACGAAAACTGTACCGTTGAACAGCCAGGAAAACACAGCATATAGTGCTGCGCCAATCGCCATCCAAACTACTTCACGAGTGCCAACTTCCCAGGCTTTGTTGGCTTGTGTGGCAAAGTACACGCCGAAGGCAACGGCAATGCCGATCACCACAAACACAAAGCGGGAAACAACACTGGCTTGATCGACCGAGAAGTTGAACAAAGCACCTTCAGCGGGTTCTTTCGCGCCAAGTACAAACATAACCACGGCAAACAAGGCAAGTACTGCAACTAATGAGATTAATACATTGGTAAATTTCTTATCCATCTTACATTCTCCTTCTTTATTTTTTTCTGGAGCGCAGAAGCTTGTTGTTACACTCCAAATCTTTAAATATGAGCCAACGCTTCGGCTCGCATAAAGCGGCCTGTCGTGCTGAGTCGCTTGAGGTTGAGAGCCAGCAATGAGGTGGGAATGATGCGGTTGGCTTTAAGTCGATCAAAGTCGCGCAGCACATCCTGCGGTTTTCCATCTGCAATGAGCCTTCCATCCGAAATAATCAAAACACGATTGGCGTAAATGGCCGCGAGATCAACATCGTGCGTGATAAACATAATGGCTTCAAAGGCGGGCATTTGTAAAATCGAATCCATGAAGTTCATGTAATTCTGATAATCCTGCCCGGCGGTCGGCTCATCCATCACAAGGATGCGGGAACGCATTGCAAGTATCGCTGCAATACTCACGCGCTTTTGCTGGCCAAATGAAAGCGCCAGCGGCGGGTCTTGCTCTTTGTCAGAAAGGTTCACGATCTTTAGCGCCTCTTTCACCTCCAGTTCGATTTGTTCCTTCGTGTGCTTCATGTTGGTCGGGCCAAAAGCCAATTCCTCGCGCACCGTCGGCGCGAACAACATATGGCTCGGGCTTTGAAACACATAACCCAACATGCTCGCGATCTCTGCCACACTGGCTTCAGTGGTGTCGCGCCCGCCAACAAAAACCTTGCCAGATTTCGGCTTCAACAAACCGATGGCATGTTTTACAAAAGTAGTTTTGCCCGCACCATTCGGACCCAGCACCGCGATCACATCACCGCGATTAATTTGAAGATTGATGCCATGCAGAATCTCAACTTCGGATTCATACCCGAAAGCGACATTCTCAAATCTGACCAACGCTTCACTCTCTGGCTGTAAGCTGGTCACTCCGGGCAGAACATTGATCTCCACTGGAGCAGGATCGTGCTTCGCGCGCTCGACAATATCTTCCGCGGGCAATTTCACTTCGCGATAATTTACCACTTTAGATAACCCCGCCACATCGCCGAGGTAACGTATTTCACCCTCGCTCATGAACATCACACGCTCAGGTTTGATACGCAATACATCTTCCACACGATGTTCCACCATCAAAACAGACAGTCCCTGGTCGGCCAACAAACGCACCGCATCCAGCGTATCCTGCGCGGAGGCAGGGTCGAGGCTGGCAAGCGGCTCATCCAGCAAGATAATGGAAGGGCGCATGGCAAGCACACCCGCCAGCGCCACTTTTTGTTTTTCGCCGCCAGAAAGGTTGAAGGTCTCACGATTTCGTAGGTGGGGAATTTTCAGAAAGTTAAGGGCTTCATCCACGCGAGAGTATATTTCGGCACGCGGCATTCCAAGATTCTCCAACCCGAACGCTACTTCATTCACGACCTTCGTGCCAAGGATCTGACGTTCGGGGTCTTGAAGCACCGTTCCTATTTTTTGCGAAATTTGAGAAAGCTTCCAGTCTTTGACTTCCTCACCAAAGACCAAAACCTTCCCACTCATCTCGCCTTTATAGGAGCGCGGAATTAATCCATTAATGCAGCGTACCAGCGTGGTCTTGCCGCATCCGCTTGCGCCTGCAATTAACAGGACTTCGCCCGGCTTCGCCTCAAATGAAATGTTGTGAATCGCCGCACCTTGACGGTCACGATAGCGAAAGGATAAATTGTCAATTAAAAGAGGGGTTGGGGTATTTGTCATGGCGCTGGTATTATCTATTCGTAAACGAAGGCTGTCAAGTAGGATATTCAAGCAATCTGGAATCAAAAAATCGCCCCGCAAGCGGGGCGATTTTTTGAAAATTAACAATTACATCAATACTACATACAAGGCGTGAAGGAGCCCGGGGACACCACCCAAAATGGTCAATACAACATTGATCCAAAAGGTGTTGTCAATCTTCCCAGTCTTCATATAAACAGCAAGCGGTGGAATAAAAAAGCAAACAATTACCTGCAAAATCTTGTTATCCATTGGGCACTCTCCTAATTCGATTGGGATTGAATTACTCCACTATTATACATCGTACATCCAAAAAACACTACAAAATTACTCCAATATAACCCTTGGGAAAATCACATTAAACTCTGTGCCTTTCCCCGCTTCAGATGTACACCTGATCTTCCCGTTAAGTGCATTCGTCACCAAATTATGGACAATCGCCAGCCCCAGCCCAGTGCCGCCAATCGACCGGCCCGTGGTGAAAAACGGCTCAAAGACACGCGCCTGATCTTCCATGGAAATTCCCCTGCCGTAGTCTTTTATGGTCAGACAATAATGTTTATCATCTTCCAACTGGATCGTTACATCTACAATGCCACCCACTCCTTTTGGATACGCATATCTTTCTACATTCGTCAATAAGTTAATCAATACCTGCGAAAGAAAACCGCGATAGCCCACCCAATTCTTCTGTTCCAAAGCCAGCTTATTATGGAATTTAATGTGAACCTGATTGCATTTCAAACTGATAAGCACCAGCCCAACGGTCTCTTCAATGGCTTCAGCGATATCAAAAAGTTCTCTTTCATCCTTTAACTGGCTGACCGAAATCTTCTTAAAATCCTGAACCAGACGATGCGCCCGCTCCACGTTACGACGCATCAACTCAAGCGACTCTGCGATATCCGCCGCGCGCTGGATCGTAACTTCCTCAGGAGCGGCAAGCTCGCGAGCCATAATACTAACGGCTGTATTAATAATGCCCAAAGGCGTATTAATCTCATGAGCCACACCAGCAACCATTTGCGTCAAAGCCCGTTGCTTCTCCGCTTCCATCTGCGCTGAAAGTGTCCGCCTTGATAATGTTTCTTTAAACTCATGATCATTTGCCGCCCGTATTTGGTCACTCAAAACTGAGAATATCTCGAGGATTTCCTCAGGCTCAGACTTTCGAATAATCTCCAACATCATACAACGATCAATGGCAAGCAGTTCTGTATCTTCAAGTGTGGTTGCCGTTACCTGACGGGGTTCCTTGCTCAACATAGCCAATTCACCAAATATCTCATGTTCAAATAACCGGCCTACATTAATTATTTCGCCCTCCCCATCTTCACGTTCAATCCTCACGCCGCCTTTGAAAATTAAATACATCGTCGCCGAACTCTCGCCTTGACGGAAAACAACCTGATTGGCTTGAAGTGATATCTTTGGAGATTTTTCCATGACTTCTTCCAATTGAGGCATGGAAAATGAAGCAAAGAAAGAAAAACTCCTTAATGTTTCAGGGGTGCTTATCATTTTTTTTTGTATCATAAATTCCTTACGGCACAAAACCACAGAGAACATTTCCTTCAAGAATTGAGTCTCCGTGGTTTTGTATCTCCTAGAGTGTACAGGTTTTCCCAATATCTAATAAGGATTTTATTACCTTCTTTTCTTTTCAACCTTCTTTGCAACACTCTTAACAGGTTTCTTCACAAAGGCATGTCAGTATTAATACTACGCCCCAACCACATCAATTAGAGATTCGTAATCTGCTGAAATAATTTTTGGCGACTCAAAAGACTCGGTAATAATAGACGGGTCTTTCATCCCATGACCCGTGCATACCACCACGACTCGCTTACCCTTCGCATCAAACTTCCCGATTGCTGATTCTGCAATCAAGCCAGCCAGCCCTGCGGCAGATGCCGGCTCAACCCAGACCCCTTCAGAAGCCAGAATGCGCTGTGCAGAAAGAATCTGCTCATCTGACACCGCAATAATGCTTCCATTGGATGCCTGCGCTGCTTCAATGGCCTCTTCGCCGCGCGCAGGCCGTCCGATACGGATGGCGGTCGCAATCGTCTCTGGCTTATCAACAGGATGTCCCAAGACAAGCGGAGCCGCACCCGCGGCCTGAACACCCAAAACTCGCGGCAATCCCTTTTGATATTGCTTAAATCCTGCCCAGTAGGATGTAATATTTCCTGCATTGCCAACCGGCAAACATAACCAATCAGGCGCGCTGCCCAACACATCACAAATCTCAAAAGCAGAGGTCTTCTGCCCTTCAATACGATATGGATTAATGGAATTAACCAAAGCGATCGGTGTCCTTTGTGTAATCTCTACAACCAGTGAAAGCGCATCATCAAACGAGCCTTGCACCTGAATCACTTCCGCGCCATACGCAATGGCGCCGGCGAGTTTCCCAGCCGCGACCTTTCCTTCTGGAATCAGCACAATCGAACGCAAGCCAGCCCGTGCCGCATACGCCGCCGCAGATGCGGCTGTGTTTCCAGTGGACGCACAGATTACTGTCTGTGCCCCGCGGCCAACAGCCTCACTAATAGCGGCTGTCATGCCGCGATCTTTAAAGGAACCAGTCGGGTTCAATCCTTCAAATTTTATAAAGAGTTCACAGTTAAACTCTTTGCTCAAACCTGGCATGGAAATCAGAGGCGTATTGCCTTCAAGCAGGGAAATAATTTTTGTATGAGCGGGTAAATCAAGATACTGCCCATAGCGATGGATCAAACCTTGGTATGTCATAGCAACTCCGGGATTTAGAATGAGCCGATTATAATGTCCCCATGATAAAAATTCGAGTCCCCGCCACATCTGCCAACTTAGGCCCAGGCTTCGATTGTCTGGGTCTTGCATTGAATATATGGAATGAAATCCAATTTGAGCCTGCCGAGAAACTAGCCTATAAAGTGGTTGGTGAAGGCGCAGATAAACTAAACAAAGGCACAAAAAATTTACTGACAAAGGCTTTTGCGTTTATGTATGAAATCTACGGCAGGGAAATGCACGGAGTTTCGATCCATGCAAAAAATGAAATTCTAATGAGCAGCGGACTCGGCTCCAGTGCGGCAGCAATTGTGGCGGGGCTGTTTGGCGCAAATGAAATGTTGGGCGGGCAACTAAGTGAAAGTGAACTGCTAAAACTTGCGACTGAAATGGAAGGTCACCCTGATAATGTGGCACCCGCATTACTTGGCGGACTGGTTGTTTCGGTAATTGCTGGTAGTGAAATCATTACACGGCGTTATGAAACTCCGCAATTAACAACGGTGATCGTAAAACCAAATGTGGATTGGCCAACACGTGTGGCACGCGCTGTATTGCCAAAATCTGTTTCCCGCGCAGATGCGGTCTACAATATCGGGCGCGCCACGCTGGTTGTGGATGCGCTCCGCAATGGCGACCTTGATCTATTGCAAAAAATAATGGACGACCGTATTCATCAGCCTTATCGGTTAAAGCATATTTTAGGTGGAATGTCGGCTTATAAAACCGCCAAAAAATTTGGGGCAGCGGCGCTCTCTGGCGCGGGACCATCCATCATCGCCTTTGTCGCACCTGAACAGGCAAAACAGGCAAAGCTTGAGATCATTTCTGTATTCGAAGAACGGGGAATTAACGCACATGGAATTATTACACGGCCAAGTAAGTTGGGCGTTCATAGAGTGTAAAAATAATCCCGTCAATTTATGACGGGATTATTTTTAGGAGAGTTATTTTTTCACTCTCTTTTTTTTTCTTTCTTCGGCGCCGCTTTTTTCGAAGGAGCTTTTTTTACTAAAGGTGGTTTTATAGGGGCAGTCTTTGAAGAAACAACCTGCATCACTGCGGGTTCAAGTTCTATTTTCTTCACCTTATACGGATCCCGCAAGTTGACTGGCTTGACATGCTTGTCGCGTACGCGGATATTGATCATTTCGACCATGACCGAGAAGCCCATGGCGAAGTATACATATCCCTTTGGAATGTGCTGGTGAAGACCCTCCACAATGAGGGTGAAACCGATCAAAAGCAAAAAGCTCAAGGCAAGGATTTTGATGGTAGGGTGTTGTTCCACGAATTCACTAATCGGGCCAGCCGTGAAAATCATCACGCCTGCAGCCACGATCACTGCGATCATCATGATGGCAAGCTCATCCACCATGCCGACTGCGGTTATAACGGAATCAAGCGAAAATACAATATCCAGCAACAAAATCTGGATGATGACACTGGCGAAATTCGCGGCAACTTTCGCCGAGGTCTGGCCTTCCTTACCTTCCAGCTTGTCGTGAATTTCGTGTGTACTTTTCCACAATAGGAAGAGACCGCCGCCCAATAGAATCAAGTCGCGGCCCGAAATACCGATATTGAAATATGGCACGGTAAAAAGCGCTTCTTCAAGACTGATCACCCATGATAGCGATAACAGCAATAAAAGACGTGTAATTACCGCCAGCGCAATGCCTGTTGTTCGGGCGCGTTGCTGATCTTCGTGCGGCAGTTTGCCAGCCAGAATGGAAATAAAAATTACGTTGTCCACGCCCAACACCAGTTCCAGCGCGACAAGGGTAAGGAGCGCGATCCATCCTGCGGGTTGTGTGATCCAATCAAAATGTGACATCATTGTAATACTCCTGAGTAAAAGATTGGCTGGATTTTAATGGCAATTGGCAGATTTGAGTATATATAAACTCGAAGACGAGAGCCTTCGAGTTTATTTTCTTTTTACTTGATTTTGAACATCTGGGTCAGTTTCATCGCCAGGTTCAAGTCACCTGCAAGTTTCAACTTCCCCTGCATAAAAGCTTGCATTCCATCAATCTCGCCTGTGAAAATTTTGACATAATCTTCGGAGTCGGCGGTGAGGGTCATCTTGGGAGAGGCATGAGCTCCTTGCGCAACTTCCACTTTTCCATCTTTGATCACGGCATACCATTCACCGGGTTCTGCGCCTGTGAACTTAAATTGAATTGCGGCATCCAAGCCTGCGGCTTTTTCGGGGATGAAGGCAGCGGGCATTTTGGACATGAGGTCTGAAATCGTTAATGGCATTATTGTTTCTCCTTGTTTTTTGTAGGGCGGGGAGACCCCGCCCAAATTTTTATTTCCACAAAACAGGGCGAGAGGACCTCGCCCCCACATATTTAATTTTGTAAATTCTCAAAGATGGCCGCAGCGCCCATCCCGCCGCCGATGCACATGGTCACCATTCC
>Ga0209181_10000865_pt1 | contig 54605 bp, 52 predicted proteins | sample MAT05_FD_187208 | JGI IMG/M metagenome (GOLD analysis project Ga0209181, IMG submission 187208) | Freshwater microbial communities from Lake Fryxell liftoff mats and glacier meltwater in Antarctica - MAT-05 (SPAdes) (version 2) | ecosystem: Environmental > Aquatic > Freshwater > Ice > Liftoff... | reverse complement strand
CAATGGTGGATTTTCTTAGTGTATTTTGTTTTATCTGTATCCGTAAATTCGATATTAACCATCTCATATTCAGTTCCTCCACCGATACCAAAGCTGACACCGCCAGCAACAGTTGATATACCCACAGAAACACCACCTTTACCGCGGAAACAACCATTGCCATTTGAAGTAATAAGGTTAGGAGCAATCGCAGATGCCGCAGCAGCTTTATAGTTAGTTGTATAGGTTGAGTTATTGGAATTTGCAGTTGATGTTTGATTTTGTACAGCCCCACTTGCAACAGAAGCGGAAGATGTGCCGCCGGCTACAGTGTTACGAACAGCACCATCGGCAACAGTTGCGGTTGATGCTGAATTTGAAGTACCGCCAGCAACATTATTACGAACAGCACCATCAGAAATAGTTGACGACCCGCCAGTAACTGCCCCATTTGCTAATGTGACACCAGATGTAGAGCCAATGTTTCCAGTATGTAAGCTAGAGTTTGAACTTGAACCAACATTGCCAACTGAGCCACCAGCAACGTTACCAACTGAGCCACCAGCTCCACCAGCAGCGTGAACATTACTTGTTAATGATTGCTGTTGTGCCTGAAGTTGTGCTTGATGTTGAGCAGCTATGGCAGCCGCGTTAGCAGCATTATTATTTGCGTTATGGTTCGCGTTATTGTTTGCATTGTGATTAGCGTTATTATTTGCATTGTGGTTAGCATTATTAACTGCATTGTTATTTGTATTGTTATTTACAGTCGTTGGTGGAGGGGTTACAGGAGGAGGGCTTCCACAATTACCAGGGTTGATTGTCGTGGTTGTGCCACCTGGGCCAGCAGTTGTTCCAGTCGTTCCTGGGCAGGTCGCGGCTGCTGAAAATGATGCGCCTACTAGTGCTGTCGCGCCAAGTAATTGTTTTATATTTAACATGGGTATTCCCTCCGTTTGAAAATATTAATCTAAAAATTTTGTTTGTATGGCGGATAATTACGCCTCTAAATTATTTATGTCAAGAAAATTTTACGAAAAAACCATTTTTTATTTGCATAAAACAAATCTTTAGTGGTATGAGAAACCATCAGATAAAATTTATATATAGAGGTGTGATATGGCTTTTGCATTAACCAGCGGCTTTTTTGGGTCAAAATCAAAACAAGATTCCAAAATTTCGTCCTTAGACGTTCGCCAAGCTAATGAAAACCAGCCGTCTTTGTGGGGGCGTGTCAAAAATATAGGACAATCCCTAAAGTCCATGAAACCAAGTGATATTGCTTGGATGGGTGGAAATGTCGCTGTTGGAATGGCCGCAGGAAAAATTGGGATGGCGGCGGTTGGTTTAACACTTGGCGCTGCTGCTGTAACCAGTGCTGCTGGAGTTCTGGCAGTGGGCGCCACAACTGCGGTTATCGGTGGATTATGTTCTGGCTTTGCCCGCGCAGCCTTAACCCATGTCCGTGAACAAAGAAAAATTGATGAAGAAAGCCGTATCGGGTTTATTCAATCGTTAATTCAAGATAGGGATGCACGTCAGGCCTTAGGTAAAAAATTATTGATTGGGTCTGCGGTATCCGTTGCTTCTTTCGGTGTGTTTCAGGGTGGTGCTGCTTTTCTTACATCCGATACAGGACAAGAATTAACTGCAAAAGTTTCAGATAAATTTAATGCATTGGCGCGTTTCATACCATCATGGAAAGGGTTTGCCCGTGTCTTGACAGATAAACTTCCGATGTCTTCGGCTATTGCGGCAACGCCTTTACAAACAGTGCCTGTTGTTCCGAATGTAATTGTGAACCCGACACCTGACCAACTTCCTCAAGGTGTTAAAATTCCAACGATGGACGAGATGAGACAGTTAGCCAAGCAAGTCCAACCCAGTGTCAAAGGGGCTGGCGTACCATTAACCCATTCGCAAATCGCAGAACGTGCAATTTCCAAGGCATCAATGGCTGCATCACAAACTGAATTAACAAATAGCTATACTCTTGAACGGCTACGTCAATTGATTAAAGATACGACAGGCGTTGATGCACCCGATAATGCCACCGCTGCCGATTTGGCAAAACAATTTCATGAGCCAAATCATGAAGCTTTCTTAAAAGGTATTCAACAACAAGCACCACAGTTAAAAGTTGAAAATCTTGCAGCGTCATGTGACATCCAAATTCAAAAAGAAAATGGATCACGAAATATTATCACGGCCCTCTGTCATAAATTTAAACCCGATATGGCGGGTAATAATGTTGTTGTCCTTACGGAGAGCAATAAAACGCGTATTCTTTATCGGATAGCCAAAGTTTTTAATAATGTTGAGGTCAAAGTTCCAACCAATGACTTTATGATGGATAAAGTCATTAGTGCTGGTGGTGAGATTGAAGATATAACTAAAAAGGCCTTGGAATTGGCCTCTGTTGCTCCACAATAGATATTAGAAATATCTTTTATAAACTGTCTCTGGTGCAGGGGAAGGCAATTGGGATTCCAAATTTGCTTCCCCGTTCAAGCCAGAGGCATTTACAATTCGCCCGTATGAATCAATGATTGCTGAAATACCTGTTTGTGCCACGCGCACCATCGGAAGGCCTTCCTCAATAGATCTATATTGGGCGTGAGCCAGATGTTGAAAGGGACCCGCAGATACACCATACCAAGCATCATTCGTTACATTCACCATCCATTCAGGCCGAGGGTTCGCCGTGACATGGGACGGAAATATAACTTCGTAACAGATTAAAGGTGAAAAAGGTGGAAGGTGAGGATGGGTTAAAGTGTGCGGTCCATCCCCTTCAACAAATCCAGAGAATTGGGTTATAGTTTTAAGAGGAATATATTTTTGGAAAGGGATATATTCACCAAAGGGAACGAGGTGAAATTTATCAAAACTTTCTAGAAAATTCATATCCCTATCAAAGACAACCAATGAATTATGATACCCAGCATCATCCAGTAATAACGCCCCCGAGAGGAGATAGATATTTTCTTCAGAGTATCCCGATAACCGCCCCCGCAGATTATCCATAGCCTGTTCAATTTGAAAATCATGATAGGTTAGTGTTGTCTCTGGCATCACAATAACACGCGTTTTGGCCTTTGGCCATTCATCGACGGGTTCAATCAATTGAACTGTTTCACGGAAATTATCCCATCTTTTATAGCCATTCCATTTATCTTCCTGAGAAATATTGGGTTGTATCATTTGAATAACAACATCAGGATTATAAGTGGTTGGGTTGTTTGAAAGGCGGTCTGTACCAAAGATATAAAGTCCAATTCCTAGGAAAATTGCAAAACCACCAAGTAATCCACGCATCGATTTCTGCTCTGCCCCCTTTAAAACAAAAGCAGGGATAGTGAACAAAAAAATAGTTAGAAAAGATAAAAGGTAAATCCCACCAATAGAGAGAATTTGAAGCATGGCAATATTATTCGTCCATGTCATTCCAAATAAATTCCATGGAAAACCTGTAAATAAATGGCCACGGGCATACTCGCTTAAAAATAGCATCACAACAAAAACTATAAATGATTTAAATGAACGTCCTTTAGCAATAAGCCGCGTTAGCCCCAAACCCAGCATCGGAAACAAAGCAAGGAGGAGAGGAAGCCCGCATACAGCAAGTGGGTAAGCCCATTTGAATTCATTGCCACCTATAAGAAGAGCGTTCCCAATCCAATAGAGGCTGGATACAAAAAAACCAAAACCAAATAAAAACCCACTTAAAAATGATTTCCAAGGTTTTTCAGTCGCAAATTTTGTAAAGACTACCCAATAAAATGACAGGCACATTAAAAGGATAATCCAAAAATAGGTAGGCCCCATCCCATATGCAGCGAGATGTCCAAGCACAAAAGATGCAAAGAACGGATTGACAGATAAATGTTTTTGAAGCATTTCTTTCCACATGGAAATGTTTTAGCAGAATAAAACCTTAGACGTAAGGGTTCTTAATCAACAATTTTTTAAGGATTTTAATTTCAAGGGATTCCATCATCTTTGCATCGTTGTCATTCATATGGTCATACCCCAAAAGATGCAAAAACCCATGGATAAGCATATGGGTAAAATGGTCGGAAAGGGTTTTATTTTGTTCAACAGATTCCCCTTTAATTGTTTCAAACGCAATAATAATATCGCCCAATGGGATAAATCCTGCACCTTCAGGAATTTCATTGAGTGTTTCAAACATGGGAAAAGATAAAACATTAGTTGGTTTGTTTTTAGAACGATAATCACGATTAAGAATTTTAATTTTCTTATCATCAGTCAGGGTAATAGTCAGTTCAGGAATAGTATGTTGAGGGCGATTTTGAATAGTATTCCAAGTGATATTTAAAACATTATTTATTCGTTTCCGTGCCGAAAGTCTTGATTTCGCCCAAAGGGGAGATTCAAAAATAATGTCGATAGCTAGGGGCATTTTTTATTCTTTATGTGCATCATAGGCGTTGAGAATTTTTCCAACTAATTTATGACGCACAACATCACTATTTGTAAATTGAATAAATGCAATATCATCAATATCCTGCAAAATATCTGCGGCCTCTTTAAGGCCTGATTTTTGGTTATATGGCAGGTCATTTTGACTTGGGTCACCTGTGACAATCATACGGGTTCCGTCACCCATACGGCTTAAAAACATTTTCATTTGGGTGGATGTTGTGTTTTGTGCCTCATCAAGCACAACATAAGCATGACTGAGCGTTCGCCCGCGCATAAAAGCGAGGGGGGCAATTTCAATTTCACCACGTTCCAACATCTTCTCAACCCGTTCCGCCCCCAAAAAGTCATGGAGAGCATCATAAATGGGACGCAGATAGGGATCAATTTTCTCACGCATGTCACCCGGTAAGAAACCCAATTTCTCACCCGCTTCAACCGCAGGACGACAAAAGACAAGCCGCTCTACCATTTGTTTTTCAAACATTTCAACACCAACGGCCACCGCTAAATAAGTCTTACCTGTGCCAGCGGGACCCACGCCAAAGACCATTTCTTTTTTGCGGAGAGCATCAACATAGGTTGCCTGAGTTTGTGTACGAGGCACGAGTGATTTACGTTTGGTCTGAATCGCGTTTGAATTCTCAAGCGCAGGATTAAGTTTAACAACAGGGGATGGAGTTGCGGCGGGATTATAGGACATATGTTTTTTCTTATCCTCTTCTTGTTTCTCAGGTTTTCTTTCAGGTTTATCAGAAAAATGAATAACGGCATCAATATCGGCGGGGCCAATTTCTGTATCTGGTCGTTTTTGCAATCTTTCCCACAGGACAGATAAAATATGTTCCCCTAATTTAGTCTGTTTGTCATCCCCAGAGAGAATGAGCGTATTACCTCGGTCGGCAATTCGGATGTTCAGAGTTTTCTCGAGATAATTGATATTCGCATTATGTTCCCCATACAGCATGGGAAGGAGAGACAGGTTGTTAAATTCAACAGTGGCTATGGCGAATTCCTCCAGTTATTAAATTTATTATAACATAAAATTGAGAATAATAGTTAATGCATTTTTATGTTGACGTGCAGCAATTTCATATGGTTAAGTGTATTTATGGTTAGTAATATTCGTTTCCTTACAGGTTTTTTAACCTCTTTTGAGGGCGCAGCGTTGGTTGCGGCACTCATGCGACGCTAATTCTTTTCAATTAGCAAGACGATAACCACATTCAAAAAAATCATTATCGGTTGCAAGATTATCCCAAGGCGGGATAAGGGTTTTCACAAATTTTTTTATTTTTATAGGAGTTTATAATGTCACTTCAATTTACTTTTAATAAGCCTACTTTTCCCATTCAGAATATTGTTGTTTGCCCACTAGAAAATGATAGAGGACATAGATTAGGTTATAATTTGGTTGCTCAAGGTTTAAAGCCTAATCAGCAAGCTATTATCACTAGATTTTCAGCTGATGATAGTAGGCAGTTTATTGCAGATCAAGTTGCTGAATTGAAGTCTGAACTTCATATTTGTTAGTTTGCTCATATCACAGGATGTTGTTCGCCATGTGAACGTAGTTTGTTCATTTGGCGAATAATTTTATAGGGGTCTTTCATTATTGGAATTTCGAAATCACCTACAAATCTGCAATCCAAATGAATATTGCCATACCCAAGAAGTACTCCGAACCAGCCGTTATTGACTTTTGCTTCGGCAATTTCTGCCAATTCAACTTCGCTTGTTTGCACGAAAAATAGTCCCGTTTTAAAAATCAGACGTTTATCTGTTAAGGCAATTTCAGTACCAAGCCACTTAAAGAGATAAACAAGAAACAACATCATTCCTACAATAATTGGCACTAAACCCGGTGCTAAATCCATCATTATAGAGTAAGGATAGGGGATAAATTGTGTTGCATCACTTGGTAATTCTCCAAAATTAAACAGAACTTGCCAATTGATAAAAATACCTATTGCACCCAAAAGTAAAATCCAGAAAAATCCTTTAACTAAATAAATCCAATGAAGACGTGCTAGATATATGAGGCGTTCGTTATGATGTGTAATATGTTTGGCTATAAAACTCATGGTTTAATTCCCTTCTGTTTTTACTCGGCCATGCAAAGCCATTTGGCCTGCGGACTCGACAATAACATCCATAACTTGTCCATAGAGGCGGTCATTTGCTACTGCATGAATGGCAGTATTATAACGAGTACGTCCATGAAGCTGGCCTTCACGGCTTTGTCGTCCGTCAAATAACACTTCGACTGTTTTTCCAATAAAGCTCTGGTTATAATTCAATGCTTGTTCAAACAACAAGGATTGAAGACGTTGTAGGCGGGCATCTTTGACATCTTCACGCACCAGATTTTGCATGTTAGCCGCAGGCGTCCCTGGGCGGGCAGAATATTTAAAAGAGAAAGCCGCTGTAAACCCAATTTTTTTTACTAAATCATAAGTTGCTTCGAAATCATCATCTGTTTCACCCGGAAAGCCGATGATAAAATCAGATGATAATGCAATATCAGGCTGAACAGATTTAAATTTTTCAATTGTTTCCAAATAGGTTTCAATTTCATGTTTTCTATTCATTGCCTTTAAAATTTTATTCGACCCGCTTTGAACAGGAAGGTGTAAATAAGGCATCAATTTTGGAACATCTCGATGCGCTTCAATTAAGTCATCCTGAACATCGCAAGGGTGGGAGGTTGTATAGCGAATACGTTTTACATCTTCAATGTCCGCCAATTCGCGTATCAAACGACCTAACCCCCATGTTTTGCCATCTAAGCCTTCACCATGGAAACCATTCACGTTCTGCCCTAGCAAAGTAATATCGCGAGCGCCATTTGCAGCCAGACGTTTTGCCTCAGCAATGATGGAGGCTGCATTTCGAGAATATTCTGACCCGCGAGTATAGGGCACAACACAAAAGGTACAGAATTTATCACATCCTTCTTGAATTGATAAAAAAGCAGTAGCACCTGTGACTGCATTTTCTTGGGGTAAAAAGTCAAATTTTTCCTCAACAGGAAAATCAGTATTGATAATACGCGCTGAACCATAGGCTCCTGTCACCTTAGCGAGCATTTCTGGAAGTTGATGATAGGTTTGGGGGCCAAAAACCATATCAACATATTTTGCGCGTTTTAAAATAACATCACCCTCGGCTTGCGCCACGCATCCTGCAACAGCCACAATCATTTGATGACCATTTTTTTCTTGTTCTAATTTATGTTCACGAATACGGCCTAAATCAGAGAAAACTTTATCAGTGGCTTTTTCACGAATGTGACACGTATTTAAAATCACCATATCAGCAGTATCTGGTGTTGCTACGGATGTGTAACCCATGGGGCGCAAAATATCTTCCATACGACGCGCGTCATACGTATTCATCTGGCATCCGTAGGATTTAATATAAAGTTTTTTGGCTTGTGCTGCTTGTGTCATGCCATGGTTTTAGAGCAGGAGGAGCTTATAAGGCAAAGCTTTTCTTTATTTTCTAGATTTCTCTTGATTAAATTGTCATAATTATATTATAGTTGCGTTGTATTTTAGTATAAATATCTGAATAGAATTTCTATTGAGCTTATTTTCATTGAGACTGCCTATTGTTTAGATTATTCAGAAAATACAAAAAAGATATAATTATCGTTACAATAGGTGTGAAGATGCTACTAAGAACAAATACTTCAAGAGTGCGCGCTCATGTTACTAGGATAGAAGCAAGCGGGGAAATAGTCTGCTCATACTATCTGCCACCAGCTATTAACTGTCGTAAAGAGACTCGTTTTGACTCAACTTATTCTGAGGACAAGACTTTTTATAGTGGTTTGAAGGTCAATGATTCTGTTGATATTATTTTGGTTGGAAAATACCCAATTTGTATTGAGCCGTTACAAATTCATTCATTTGATATAAAAACCCTATATCCTAATGGCCTTCAATCTTGTACTGCGATTATTCAAGGCAAATCGGATGGGATATCTGGTTTATTTGCTAAAGCAAGGGTTGATGGAATTGAACAGATAATAAAAATTACTCATCTAACAAAGGTTTTCTCGGCGCAAACTGATATTGATGAAGCCAACAAAGTTAAAAATGCTCTTAAATGTGGTGATTCTGTTAATGTGTGGCTTGATCCATCTGCCGATATAGATAGGAAATTCGCACTTTATATGTCGGTTAATTACCGATAATCTGCCTTTCCCTTTGTTGTAAAAGTCGTTATTCTATTTTCATGAAAAAAATTATTCTGGCCTTAGGTGCGATGCAACCTGCTGAAATGGATATTCTCGAATCTGAATATCAGGTTATCAAGCTTTGGAAAGAAAAAGATCCTGAAGCCACTCTGCAAAATTGCAAATCCGATATTCAGGTTATTTTATCAACCTATAACGGTATTCCTGTCACCAGAAAAATGATTGAAGCTCTTCCAAATTTAGAATTGATTGCTCAATATGGGGCTGGTCTCAATAATGTTGATGTTATCGCCTCTCGGGAAAGAGATATAGCGGTCATTAGTACCCCCGATGCCCCTAGCATAGACACTGCAGACACTGCTATGGCACTTATTTTGACAACAGTACGTCGTATAGTTGAGGCGGATATGTTTGTTCGTGTGGGAAAATGGTCTAATGGAGCATTTCCTTTATCACCATCACTTCGGGGGAAGACAGTTGGACTATGTGGGTTTGGTCGAATTGGTCAGGCCATTGCCAAACGATGTCAGGCTTTTGAGATGAATATTGTTTATCACTCTCCACGCCCAAAAACAGAATTGCCATTCCAGCACTTTGATTCTTTGAAGGACATGGCAATGCAGGTGGACATTCTAGTGATGGCCTGTATTGGAGGGGACACAACCAAGCATATTGCAAACGCATCTATATTTAAGGCGCTTGGCCCCAAAGGGTTTTTTATCAACATTGCGCGTGGTTCAGTCGTAAATATAGAAGATTTACTTGTCGCCTTGAGTAATAAAGAAATCGCTGGGGCTGGACTAGACGTCTATGAAAACGAGCCTTCTGTTCCTCATGCACTTATTTCTATGGATAATGTTGTTTTGCTCCCCCATATAGGAGGAGGGACAAACGAAACACGTTCTGAAATGGGTCGTTTGGTGATTGCTAACATCATGGCCCATTCAAACGGAGAGGCTTTAATATCTCCTGTTGCTGCCTAGATCGATTAGACGGGTTCTCATGCCCTAAGTTGTCTCTGTATTTTAGGGGGAAGACAATCTGACATTTTTGAATACTAAGCACCTTATCTTGCATGGCTAAGGAAGTTATATCCTCAGTAATTTTTATAGCAATTTATTTTAATTATGGCAATTTGTATAGTTTTATTAACCATCTTTAATAGGCGACCTAATTACTATAGACAATCATGGATTGTTAAACATATAAAACACCTGTCGAAGTATTTTCAGTTATTAACGTGAGGGTCTTGTGAATAAATTCTTTCTAATTCTTTGTATTTTTGTCTTATCTTTTCCAAATTCAGCCTCTGCAAATCAATGTTATTCAACGTCAGAGGTAGAAGCAGAACAGGGAGTACGCATATTAAGTGAATTGATGGTCATCGGTTTAAATTGCCAGCATTTGACCCCCAAAGGCCAAGAGAATCTTTATAATCAATATAAAAAATTCGCCTTAAAACATCAGAGATTATTTGCGGGGTATGAAAATACACTCCTTAAATTTTATAAAAGCGAAGGTGTTTCCAACCCTGAAAGCCATTTGCATAGGGTGAGGACAGATGTCGCAAACCGTATTTCTAAAGATGCAGCCGTGATGCGTCCCGATGCTTTTTGTAAGGCGTATGCGCCCCGCATTTCAAAGGCCAGACAAATGCCTGAGGCAAAAATTCGCAGATGGGCGCAAACCGTTTTTCCAGGGTTTCCATTATCCAGATCAAGTTGCCAATAAAAATATGAAAATATATTTGTTGTGTGAAAAGTATAATTACTTATTGCACCTAAGGCATTAGTAAAGGATTTTGGTATGTCATATTAAAAACAGGGGGATTTCATGAGCTTTGATACAATGATTGATACGGCATTTAAGCCGATTGCCGATATTTGTGAAAAAATTATCTTTTTGAATATTCCCTTTACTTTCGACAATCCTTCCACTGGATTAACGACAGATATAAATCTTCCTTTGATTGTTGTGTGGTTGGCGGCAGCAGGAATATTTTTTACTGTCTATCTTAAATTTTTAAATATCAGACATTTTAAACATGCATTTCAATGCCTCACTCATAAATATGATGAACCGAATGCCAAGGGACAAATTAGTAATTTTGATTCACTCGCCGCTTGTTTATCGGCAACGATTGGGTTGGGGAATATTGCAGGCGTAGCGGTAGCCGTTACTATCGGCGGGCCGGGTGCAGCATTCTGGATGGGTATCATGGGTATTCTGGGGATGGGATCAAAATTTGCCGAAGTGGCATTAGGAGTCAAATATCGGCATTTTCCAAACAAGGATAATCCTTCGGAGGTCGCAGGTGGACCAATGTATTACCTGAAAGATGGGTTTGCGGCGCGCGGAATGAAACCGATAGGAATTTTTTTGGCAGCTATGTTTGCCGTCTGTTGTATAGGGGGTGCAATTGGTGGCGGTAATATGTTCCAATCAAACCAAGTCTATCAGCAAGTTCTTTATGCCACAGGTGGCGAGACAAGCTTTCTGTTTGAGAAAGGGTGGATGTTTGGAATTGTCTTGGCTATTTTGGCAGGTCTGGTGACATTGGGCGGTGTAAAATCCATTGCTAAAGTTGCGGCCAAATTAACCCCTTCTATGGCGATACTTTACATCATTGCAGGCTTGATTGTAATTGCAGTTAATTACCAAAATATTCCGAACGCCTTTGGACAAATTTTTCATGGTGCTTTTAGTTTGGAAGCTGGATGGGGAGGTTTAATCGGTGCAATGATTGCAGGATTTAAGCGAGCATTATTCGCCAATGAGGCAGGTATTGGAACCGCTGCAATTATTCAAGCCTCTGCTAAAACAGATTTTCCAGTGCGTCAAGGTATGGTCGGCGGTCTGGGTCCTTTTCTTGATACATTTTTTGTATGTATGGTGACTGCACTGGTCATTATTGTATCGGGAGTTTATGAAGGTGCGGGTGCAATGCAAGGTATCGACTTAACATCCAGAGCGTTCGAGACAGTCATTCCACATTTTGATATTGTCTTGACAGTGATTGTCTTTCTTTTCGCGTATTCAACCATTATCGTCTATTCTTATTATGGTGAAATTTGTGCAGGGTATTTATTCGGAAATAGTAAGGGCGTAATTATTGGTTTTCGAATAATCTTCTTACTTTTCATTGTTGTTGGAGCAGCGGCTTCCCTTGGTAATGTCATTCGTTTCGCCGATGCTATGTTTTTTGCAATGAGTATCCCGAATATCATTGGACTTTACCTATTATCAACAGAATTAAAGGCAGATGTTACGGAATATAAAAGTCAAATGGGTCTAAAATAGAAGCTTTAATAAAACATCAATAAAAGTGAATAACTTTTTGATTGGGCTTGAGATTGTCATTAAATCATGACAAATTTCTTCCATTCGAAACATTATTATTTCTGATTGATGGAGCCTTCTGGCCATGACTCTCAATGTATCTCCACTTGTAACATCAAGTGAACCTTCTCTTGATGAACAAACGTCCTTAGCGAATACACCTGAGGTGACATCAAGTGTATTTATTGGATCCAAACCAACTCTTAGGAATTGGAAAATGTATGGGCAGGCTCAAAATGAAGACGTTGAAACTCAAGATCACGAGAACGAAGAGTTAGCGACAGTTCGTCAATTTTCAGATAGGTCAATTCGAGCCAAACCAGATGCCCCTTTTTGGCTTCAAATTGGTCAGGCCTTAGCAGTCTTTATTACTGTTGCATGGATTTCGTATGCAGCAATTTATATTTTGGCATTACCCAATAGCATTAAAACGATTACATCATCGCCTTTAACTTTTGGTGGCGTTTTAGCAAGCGTTTTAGCACCAATTGCTATGATGTGGTTGTGTATAGCAACTTGGCAGCGTCGTAGTGATGCCCACATATACGCAGCCGCATTGCGTGAAGAATTGCGTGGGTTATTTTATCCTGGGGAAGATCAAAGTAATTTGATAAGTGAAGATATTAGGTCCTTGATGAGGCAGGCTACAGAAATGTCAGCGTCTTCACGCGGAGCAATCAAGGCAATTCAGAGAGCCAGAACAGGATTACGAGCAGAAATTCGTGATTTTGCTGGTGTTTCTCAAAAGGCAGAATTTCATATTGATAGATTATCAGACACCTTATCAAAGCGTGCTGAAGAACTATTAACCCTTACAGAAACCATTGAACTACAGACAGAAAATATTTCCACGAAAGCCCAAAAAGGTGTGGGTGCGTGGGAGAATGTCTCTGCTGAAATTTCCGAATTGGGGGATGAAATAGAAAAGATTTTTGATGGTGGATCTCATCGCCTTCAGACTGCATCTGATACAGCTTTGATAGCTGTCAAAACCATTGAAGATGGATTAGCACTTGCGGTTGAAGGATTATCATTTAAGATTTCAACTATTACTCAGAATATTGATGTAACACGAGACGATTTGGATAGTCAGGCAACACGACTTTTATCGGTATCTGAAAAATTAGATTCTGGATCGAGCAAATTAGAAGAAAGTCTATCAGACGCCGAAAACATTTACAGTGCAGTTGAAAATGTGATGAGTTCTGTTGCCCAAAGTCTTAACAAGATGGAAGATACGACAGAAACTTTCCTTATTAAATCTGAAGTTATTGAACAAAAATTAGATGTTAGGACATTAGCGTTAACAGCTTCAGCAGATAGATTGCTTGATAGCACAAATGGACTTCATGAAATTGGTGATATTGCAACGAATAAATTGGGTGAAGCCTTATCAATGGCCATTTCTGGTGCTGAAACCATTTCAAGTGCCGTGAGACGTTCTAAGGATATGATGGATAAGGCAGTAACAGATGCAACGTCACAAATGGAGTATACATCAAGGATTGCCGATGAAAAATTGGCGGCTCTGATTGAGGAGGCCAAGATAAACCGTGATACACTTGCAAACCTTATTTCAGAAATTGAAAGCAAACAATCATTACTTGAGAAAGCCACTCAAAACATTGCAACTGCAAGCATGGGCATTGAAAGTTCCGCTGATAAGGCCACAGAAAATCTTGATAATGCCGTTACTAGAATGGTTAACAGGACTGAAGAGCCAATTGCAATTATGCAATCATCGATTGAACGCTTAGACATCCATTCTCATGATATTGAAGATAAACTATCTGTTCGCATAGTTGAAGTACAGCAAGAAACAAATCGTCTTAAATCAATTTTGGATGTTATGGATTCAACAGTTCAAAATAGTTTAAAAGAACTTTCAACAACATCAGCCCATATTACTAATCAAACAAAATCCATAAATGATCATACGGATAGCCAGCGGGAAAATCTAAATAACTTTGTTGTTGATTTAGAAAAGAAAACCAATGATATGCATTCTCTCCTTTTGACGCAGAAACAAAATTTAGAGGACTCTATTTTATCGTCAAGCAATCAGGTTTCTACTTTAGGCAATCTTTTTATCGATAAAGGTGACAATATTCTTGGAAAAATAGGATTAGTGTCTGATAAAATTTCTGAATATGACGTTCTTCTTAATCAAACGCTTCAATCTGTTGATGTAAAATATACTGAAGTTTCAAGAAAAGTTGATGGGCAAATCCAAGCTGTTAAACATATTTCTGACTTTATCGCACCTGAGTCAGATAGAATTTTATCACGTGTTGATAGTCTCTATGAAAGTTATAAAGGGATTCAAACAAACTGTTTTGCTGTGGCGGATACAACAACAAATTGCCTTAAGGATTTAGGACAGATTGTTGAACAAAGAGTGGCCTCACTTGGGAATGAAACAGCATCAACAGCCAGAATTTTTACCATGACAAGCGATAAATTGGCTGAGACGATTGATAATATTAAAACTGTGGCTGAGGAAGCCAGAGATAGGATTAGCCAAGTTCAGACAGGGCTTTTAGGGCGTGTTGATGATCTTCATCTGGTCAGTGATAAGGTACAGATGAAGGTTCAATCATTGCAAAATAATTTGGGTGCATATGCTAAAGATTTGAATGACGTCCTTCATCTTAGTGTTTCAGAAATTGAATCAGCAACAGAAAAATACGGTCAAACTATTACGTTGCTAGACGGAAAGATAAACTCCGTTATGATTAAAATGGCCGAGGCTACGCGACAATATACCGAAGAAGGGCATCGCATGTCTTTGATGGGAGAGCAAGCTCTTCACAAATCTGCCCGAATTGTTACAACCATTCAGAATGAAAGCGAAAAGTTAGTTGGAGCTGTGAAATCTTCTTTATTTGATTTGCAAAAATCTGGTGATACGTTGTCAATTCGTACCAAGGAAATTGAAGAATACTTAAAGTTATCAACCCAACATACCAAAACTTATTGTAATGAGTTACGTGAGGAAGCCAGTCTAATTGCCAACCATTCATCTGATATTGTTGATAGGGTATCGCAGGCCACTCAAATCCTCTCACTTCGCGCAAGTGAAGTAAAGTCATCAGGAGCAGGCATAATATCTGAGATTGAAGATGCAAGTGAGCGTCTCGAGAATGGTACTAATGTCTTAGGGCGTGTTGCCAAAATTACTATTGAAGCGGTTGATGATGCTATAGGTGGATTCGTTGAGCATGGAAATATTTTACAAAGCACCATTCATAATTTAAACGACCAAATTCAGACCGTTAAACTTGCTGGCGCTAGGGCAGAGCGCGAAACATTCCTAAGCTCAGCCAAATTTGTGATTGAAAGTCTTTATTCTTTGGCAATTGATGTATCTCGTCACTTAAACGGTGAATTTGATATTCAAACTTTACGGTCATATCAAAAGGGCGATGTGTCGGCCTATGTTCGTCATTTAATCGAAATTTCCCCAAGAATGTCTGTAGATAAATCTCAGGCTAAATTTATAGAAGACGGCGAGTTTCGAACCTATGTCTTGCGCTTTATCCGTCAGTATGAAGAATTGCTTATTCAGGCGCAGGATAATGATTATGGAGATTTGCTATCAACGGTTTTCGTGACCAGTGATATTGGCAGGCTTTATAAAATGCTGTGTGAAATTGCAGGACGTTCAGCCAAAGACCATTAAGGCTTGGTTGCCTTAGGTATTGCCTTTGGTGTCGAGGCAACTCGTTGCTTAACATCTTTTGGATGGGCTCCACGCAGAATATCGGCAAAAGTCTTTTCTGTCACATTGTTTTGTTCCCCTAGAAGCTCTGCTTCAATAGTGAGCATTGATGTTTTTCCAACCCAAATTTGGCCATTATAGATAAGTGGTTTGCCATCTCTTTCAGAAAGGCTAATGGTCGAAGAATTCCTATATCCATCTTTCTCAAATGATTGTGCATCATAGGGTATTAGATTATTTGATTTTGCTAATTGCTTTAAAGTTTCTTCAATAATTTCTGGTGTATATTTTTTTGCATCACTTAGTGATAATGATGTACAAGTTACTCGGAAATTAGTGGATGAATTTCCCCCCATCGTTTTAGTATATGAAACGATCTCGGCACAATCCTTAACATTTGATCCACATTTTTTTTCAATAAATGGTTTTTCAGGAAATGTAATTTGAAATTCACATGACTCTGGCGCGTAAGTAAAGGGTGCGGCCAAAGCAGGTGTAGATAAAAGAAAAAGTGAGGCAAAGATGAAATGTTTCATTCGAGATTATTCCTTAATTATCCATGTTGTTGGGTCAGCCTGAATTTGTTCACCTGTCGTCATATTTTTTACATCATGCGTTGGTTTTTCATCTGTAGGCGGAAACCAGACATAGGGGATTCCTTTTTTAACCGCATATTCCATTTGTTTTTTTGTTTTTTGTGGTGAATGATATTGTTCCACATTAAAACCACGCCCCCGCAAAATCTGAGCAACGCCATCATCCGTTGATGGCACACAGACCAGAACGTCTGTTGGACATTTACGAGTGAGGTCGCCCAATTTGCCATTGATACGCATATAATCGAAGAGGCGTGACAGCCCAATGGAAATTCCAACACCCGGTAAATGTTTATTGATATAATTTCCTGCTAAGTCGTCATAACGACCGCCAGAACAGATAGAACCGAAATCACGGTTATCAAGAAGTTTGGTTTCATAAACTGTGCCTGTATAGTAATCGAGTCCGCGGACGATGGACAGGTCAGCCACAACGTAACCACGTTCAATATGTTTGAGTTGTGCCATAACGGAGGCTAGTTCGGCAATACCTTCGGCAAGAGTTGGGCTTGAAACGCCAAGTGCCAAAACATATTCAACAAAAGAATCGTCTTCGGTTTTTATCGTTGCCAGTTTTATCAATATTTCGATATGCTGTGCAGGAATATGGGCGTTCGATAGTAATTTACGTGTCCCATCAACGCCAATTTTTTCAATTTTATCGATGGCACGGGTGACGGGAAGTGTATCTGTAATCCCTAATCCCTCACACAATCCCATCAAAATTTTTCGGTTACTAATTTGCATCTGAAACGGGCCGATATTCAGGCCACGCAGAATATCAACCATAATGGCTGCGCATTCGCCGTCAAAATGAATGGGGACGTTATCAACGCCAATCACATCAATGTCACATTGATAAAATTCGCGGAAGCGGCCTGCCTGTGGGCGTTCGCCCCGCCAGACTTTTTGCATTTGGTAACGCTTAAATGGGAAATCTAATTCATTGAAATGTTGGGCAACATAGCGGGCGAGGGGGACAGTTTGGTCAAAATGAAGTCCTAAGCGCGCATCCGATTTTTCGTTCTCATCTTTATGCAGACGTTCCAGAACATAAATTTCTTTATCAACCTCACCCTTGGCACTAAGGACTTCAATTTCTTCAACTGATGGTGTTTCTATATTACAAAATCCGTAAGACTCGAACACTTTCCGAATATGATCCATCCATTGTTGTTCAATACGGCGCACTTCTGGCAACCATTCTGGGAAACCTGTAATGGGGCGGGGTTTATAGATTCTTTGTTCAGACATTTTGCACTCGCCTATTCATATAAAAATTCCTCCCCAAAGGGAGGAATAAAGATACCAAGCCCGCCTTTAGGCTACAAGCCTTAATTATGGTTTAGATGGCTCTGCAACGCCCGCTAAATGGGTTCTATTTTTATCTAGTGGTTGTTCTAATAATGTTTTTGCCCATTCAGGTTGGTATCCTTCGGTATCTAAGACTCCTGATACAATTAAATGTTGCGAGATTTTATAGTTAAATGAATTACTACATGTAACAAATTTAGAATTTACCACCGGTACGAACTGTAATAAAGTATCTCTATCTTCTTCAGCCATTTTATCAAGCCAATGTGCAGCGCACATGAGTTCAGGTTCATAAACCCAACGGCCTCCTGAAAAAATTGATTCTTTAATAATTGCCGCAGATTGTTCGTCTGTAAAAGGGATTGAGGCTAAAGTACGGAAGAAATCTAGTCGTTGCTCGCCAAAGATTGTTTGTGGCAGACACATAAATTCAACAACACGTTCAAGGTTTCTTTTTGATATAGCATTTGCCAAAAAATCAGGATTATTTTCGCCAAGTGCTTTAATCGTTCTAATAAGGCTTGCAAATCTTATGCTCATCATTTCAGCTGAATGTTGAGCGTTTTCCTTGATGTCTGAATTCAATTTTGTATAGCAGCTATGTTCTCCTGCCCCATATATTGCTTCTTTTAAGGATTGTATAGCACTTGCCGATGGTTCTTGGTTAATAGGAACTGTCAAATAGGCTGGGATACTTGTATTATTGAAAGATGCAGTGGGATTGGTCATGGTTGACTCCTTAAAAACAATTCGTCACTTTTAATTGTTTTCATATCACTTGTCAAATATATGGTGATTTAGGGCTAATAAGGAGGTTTTGTAAAGCTTTTTGGGGAAAGAGTAAAGATTTCAACCCCTGTGTCGGTCACACCCATGGAATGTTCAAATTGGGCAGACAGTCCCTTGTCACGGGTGACGGCTGTCCATCCATCTGACAGAACTTTAGTTTCCCATGTGCCTGTGTTTATCATTGGCTCAATGGTAAAAAACATTCCCTTTTCTAGGAAAATATTATCGCATTCTGGATGATGGTAATGCAAAACTTGTGGTTCGGTATGAAAAACTCGCCCTAAGCCATGGCCACAGAAATCACGAACAACAGAAAAACGTGCACTTTCCGCAACTTTCTGAATTGCTCGTCCAATATCGCCTAAACTTGCCCCTGGTTTTACGGCGTTAATTCCTGCCATCATTGATTCATAGGTGATATCAATCAATCGTTGAGCTTTGACATTTGGTTTACCAGCCGCATACATCCGACTAGTGTCGCCATACCACCCATCAAGAATGACGGTTACATCTATATTAAGAATATCGCCATCCATCAATTTTTTAGGCCCCGGAATACCGTGACAAACAACATGATTGATAGACGTACAAATAGATTTTGGGAACCCTTTATAATGAAGTGGGGCTGGGGTAGCTCCGTTTTGAATAATCATATCATGGCATAATGTATTTAATTCATCCGTTGAAACACCGACGCGAACATAGTCGCCAATCATATCCAGAACTTCTGCGGCTAATTTTCCAGCACGGCGCATTCCGTCAAAGTCAGAAGCGGGATGAATTTCAATCCCATCCTTATTAACTATATTACTTGAAACTTTTTCTTTCACTTGATATTTCCGTTTATAAATAAGCTTTGTTATAGTAGATTTAGTTTATATCATTTAAACTTAATTTATCAAGGTTTAGGTAAAAATGGATGAAAACTTAACGGCTTCAATTCTTATTATTGGAAACGAAATACTATCTGGCAGGACGCAAGACAGTAATACCCAGTATATTGCCAATAAATTGGGTGAAAAAGGAATTAAAGTGGTTGAGGCTCGTGTTGTCCCCGATGTTGAAGACGCAATTATTTCAGCAGTCAATGAGTTAAGACATAAGGTAAAATACTTATTTACGACAGGGGGCATTGGCCCCACTCATGATGATATTACATCTGAGGTCATGGCAAAAGCGTTTGGTGTTCCATATGAATTAAATATGAACGCACGTAAAATTTTATTAGAGTATTATAAAAACGAAGAGGCATTAACCCCAGCAAGATTGCAAATGGCCTATATGCCTGCTGGTGTAAAATTGATTGAAAACCCATCTTCTGGCGCACCGGGCTTCCAAATTGAAAATGTATATGTAATGGCGGGAGTGCCAAGTATTATGCAGTCCATGTTTGATGGTCTACTATCAACATTACAATCTGGGGCACCCATTATTTCGAATACAGTGACCTGTGATTTACCCGAAAGTAAAATTGCTGAAACATTAGGCAATATTCAGAAACAATATGAAAGCGTTGATATTGGAAGTTATCCGCATTTCCGTGAAGGAAATATGGGCCTATCCCTTGTTTTGCGCTCAACTGATAATGATATTTTATCCAAAGCTACTCAGGATGTTATTGATATGGTCAGGTCGTATGGAACAGAGCCAATTGCGATGAGTATCAATTCCACGGGTAGACAGATAGTTTAAAACCCATTTACAATTGGAACGCGACGGTCACGCCCAAAGGCTCTAGAAGATAGTCTTACACCAGTTGCCGATTGGCGGCGTTTATATTCGGATAGTTTTAATAGTCTGGAAACCTTGGCCACAATTTCAGGGTTATGCCCACGTGCTAACATTTGTGAAGGTGATAAATCCTCCTCAATCAACCCCATTAGAATAGAGTCAAGTTCATCATAGGCAGGCAGGCTATCTTGGTCTTTTTGGCCAGCTCGTAACTCAGCTGTTGGTGCTTTGGTTATAATATTTTGATTGATAATTACGCCATCATGCCCCAGAGCATTTACAGGTTTAGAGCTATTCCGCCACGTTGCCAAATTATAGACTTGAGTTTTATAGAGATCCTTGAGCACATTAAACCCACCGCACATATCGCCATATAATGTTGAATAGCCGCAGGCAATTTCCGATTTATTACCTGTTGTTAAAACCATGGCTCCACATTGATTGGCGAGGGTCATGAGGGTTAACCCACGTAAGCGTGCCTGTAAATTTTCATGAGCTAGCCCCGATGTCTTTGGCAAGGCCGCCATAAAATTTTCAACCATAGCAATGATAGGGATTTCTTCAAAATTTGCCCCTAACTTTTTGGTGCAATCTCTGGCATCATTTAAACTATCTGAAGATGTAAATTCAGATTCCATCATAATACAAGTAACGTTTTCTGCACCCATAGCATCCACAGCAATCGCCGCAGACAAAGCACTATCTATCCCTCCAGACATCCCAATCAAAATTTTTGATTGATTTGTTTTTCTCATATAATCACAAAGTCCGAGCATTGCAGCTTGGTATAGACTTTCAGTTTCGGAATGTTGGAGATAAATTTTTGCGTCATCTTTTAAGAATGAGAAGGTTTGAAATTCTTCAATAAATTCTTCACATTGAAGAATTAAATCACCCTTAGCATTTAAGGCAAAACTAGCACCGTCATAAACCAAATCATCCTGTCCCCCAATTTGATTGACGTAGAGGAGGGGGATGCCCGCCTGTTCAACCCTTGCCCGAGCATGTTGAATGCGAATGGATTGCTTATGAGGCTCAAACGGAGAGCCATTAAGGACGATAAAAACATCTGCTGATTTTAAAGACAAATAATCAGCCACATTCGGGAGCCACATATCCTCACAAATCATAATGCCTAATTTATAGTCGCGAAAATCAACGGGTTCGGGGCGTGTTCCCGATGTGAAATATCTTTTTTCATCAAAAACACCATAATTGGGCAATTCAACCTTGTGAGTAATTGATAAAATTTTTCCATTTTCAATCAAATAGGCAGCGTTATAGAGAGCTGTCTTGTCGCGGTTTGGCGCTCCTATTAGAATTGCGGATTTCATTGTTGATGATTGTTTAACCAATTTTTCTATCGCAGCCTCGGTGATTGAAATAAACCCATCATTGAGGAGGAGGTCTTCAGGCATATATCCTGTTATAACCAATTCAGAAAAAACAATTATATCAGATACAGAGTCAAATTTTTTCCAAGCTGACAAAATAAGATTTATATTTTCATCAATTCCACCCACAGTCGGGTTAATTTGGGCAAGGGTAAAACGTAATGTTGGCGTATTACCCATTTTATTCAGCCGCCATTGTTTGACGTGCAATATTTTTTCTGTCTTTGCGAATGGATTTTAATTCGTCAGCCACTAAAAATGACAATTCCAAAGCCTGTGCAGCATTCAAACGAGGGTCGCAATGTGTATGATAACGGCTTGATAAATCTTCGTCTGTGACGTCAACAATTCCGCCTGTGCATTCGGTTACATCTTGCCCTGTCATTTCAACATGGATTCCACCAGGATATGTGCCTTCGGCTTTATGCGCAGCAAAGAAATCTTTCACTTCACTCATGATATCATCAAAACGCCTTGTTTTATAACCACTTGGCGATTTTTGGGTATTTCCGTGCATTGGGTCGCATATCCAAGTTACAACACGACCTTCATTTTTGACGGCCTGAATGAGTTTAGGGAGGTGGTCAAAAACTTTACCCGCACCCATCCGTGAAATAAGGGTCAGCCGTCCCGCTTCATTATCTGGGTTAAGTGTATCAATCAGACGGAGGAGCGAGTCCGTTGTAAGGTTAGGTGGGCATTTCATTCCAATCGGATTTTTAATACCTCTCGCAAATTCAACTTGCGCATGGTCTTCTTGATTTGTTCGTGCGCCAATCCAAACAAAATGTCCTGAACAATCATACCAATCGCCAGATGTACTATCTATACGGGTTAGAATTTCTTCATAGGGAAGCAAAAGTGCTTCGTGACACGTATAAAATTCAGTTTGTTTTAGAATATGTGGCACAGTTTTACTGGTGAGGCCAACGGCCGTCATAAAATCTAGAGCCTGTTCAATCCTCTCTGACAATTTTTGATATTTTTCTGAAGGCGATGAACCACGCATAAAATCCAAATTCCATTGGTTAATACGATGAAGGTCAGCATACCCGCCCATTGCAAAGGCACGTAATAAATTCAAGGTGGCCGAAGATTGGTGATAAGCGCGAAGCATACGCATAGGATCAGGTTGGCGTGACTCTGCCGTAAATTCGATACCATTGATGATGTCACCGCGATATGTGGGCAGGGTTAGGCCATCGCGTGTTTCGGTATCTTCTGAACGGGGCTTGGCAAATTGTCCTGCCATGCGTCCCATTTTGATAACGGGCAGAGAACCAGCGAATGTCATTACAACTGACATCTGCATTAAAACACGAAATGTATCACGAACTTTATTTGCACTAAATTCCGCAAAACTTTCGGCGCAATCACCACCCTGTAATACAAAAGCATTTCCAATTGCGGCCTCTGCCAATTGTGATTTAAGAGTGCGTGCTTCTCCTGCAAAAACCAAAGGAGGCATTTTTGCCAATTCTTTTTCTGCTTCAGCTAAATATATATTATTATCACCATAAGTTGGTAATTGTTTGGCTGGCTTCGTTCTCCAGCTTGCGGGGGTCCAGTTGGCCATAGTTCAAAATCCTTTATAAACTAAATCTCCTATGATTTAGGGGATTTATAGGGATTTTACAAGTGGTTATGTGTTATCCCGCCTGTCGGTTTAGAGGAAGAAAACCAGAAGTACATCCAAATGTACGGCTGTTATTTTGCTGGCCTTTCGCAAAATGAATGAGGTTTTTATAAAAATGCCCACAAGACAAACCGAGTTGCTCAAAAACCACCTCTAGTTCTAAGTTTGAGCCTTCTGGGTCAAAACTATAGTTCTGAGGAGGGGGGCAATTTGGAAGATATTTTTGCCCATTTTTCCATTCACGGTGGAGAGTGTCTATGCCATATTCAAGATGATTGATAAAACAAGTCATTCTATTCTGCTCTAATGTCCATATGGCCGGACCATCGGGGCCATGCATAACAATTTCCCCACGTTGTTGTTGTATAACTTTGCTTAACTTATCTTCTTCCATAAATGAATAGCGGGATTGAGGAACCAAGAATGCATCTTCCCCAAATCCTTGAGCTAATGGGTGGTCTGGATTAGCAATCGAATGGTGAAATAATCCATAAAATTTTTCCGAATGAATCCCTTTTTCTATCCCATATAATTCTTTCATGGCTGCAAAAGCCGCCCAACATATTAGGGCTGTATGGCCTATGGTTCCTGAATGAATAGATGATTTTATTTTTCTAACTAACTGTTGAGTTTCTTCCCAAAAGGCAGGAAATTTTTTTGCTAAATCATAATATGAAAGATTTCCACGATTGATACCTGTAAAAATAACTAAATCAAAATTCTTTTTTCCAATAACATCATGCCAATCATCATAATTTGGTGACAGTAAATGTTGATGTTCAGTAAAGTATTTTTCGCCTTGTTCGGCACATTTCATTCTGCACCATGTAATCTGAGCATTTGGATCGGCAGATAAAATAGTTTTTTTGAAATGCGCCTCTGTACTTTTTGCGTTATCCATGATGTTGATGACTGCAATACTCGCACCACAGGGGATTGATAGGTTGGAAAATATAGGTGACAGTGCCACCTTGGACGGAGATTGACTCATAGCTATTCCTCATAAAACGAGTTTGTTTATGGGGTGTATGGAAATGAGCCATAGTGCTTTAGCAATTTATTATAAAGCGGTGCAAGCTACCCCTCAAATCCCGCTTCAGAGGTTATAGATTGCTATATAATGACTTGATATGTCAAGAGATTTTCCTATGGCGTTCCAAAATAAGTTTTTTGGTTCCCTTCAAGAGTCTGACGGTCTGTAGTAGAAAGGGAAGAATTAAAGTAAGTGAACTCACTTATGTTTCCATCAAAAATATTGAGACCTAATGAAAGACCATTTGTCCCTATGCCAATTCTAAATGGTCCTGTTGTTGCCCCACCTGATGCTACCACTCTTGAATCCCCTCCATCTAAGTAAGAAATAATATTTGTTCCATCATAAGTTTTTGTGGTGACATGTGGAATGGTATTTCTATTTGTATGCGTAGTTGTTGATATAATTGAATTAGAATCATTTCTTCTTCTACCTGCAAAACCGTCGGTACCAGCACAATCTATAAGAGGGGATCCTCCAACGTCCCTTATATCAAACAATTGAGCGGCATTTAAAGAGTTCGCTTTGAAAGCATAGTTTACGCTGACTTGAGACATTGAAAAGACATACCCAGTTAACATGTAGTTAGAATTCGTTCTTATCCAATTTAATGTTGGTCTTGTATTAAAAACTTCCAAAGTCCCCGCATTAACGATGCGAGGCTGGTTGGCATTTGTGGTCTGTGTTGCATTTCTGGCGTTACCCGATTGGTCATACCATGTTCTGATGAAGCAAGAGTTTGCGCCACAGAATGTTGTGAGTGCGGTGGTATTAAGGTTGCCGCCGATTGTAAACCCAATATCCTGTTCGGTGTTATCACTGCTGCGCCTGACCCGAATAAGTGAGGCTGTATAGGCCGAACGAAGCCTTCGAACAGAATAGGCCGCTGCCGATGCGGGAAGACTATCCAGAATACCGACAAAGGGAGATGTCGTAACTGTTGCTGTTTTAGCATTTCCTGTACCTGTGGCATTGGTCACGGTCACGCTGACTGTCAATGTTCCCGCAGGAAGGGTTGATACATTGATGCCTGTGACAGGATGGGGGTTAGCGCTGATAGTGCCTGAACCCGTCACACTTCCTCCACCACCTGATGAGGTGATTGTATAATTATAAGTTGCCCCCGTAATGGGTGCGCCAATAATATTAAAGGCGGCTGACGTTTCGTTGGTTGCATCAATGGGTGATGTGGTCCATGCGGATGTGTAAGATTGTACCAAAACCCCTGATGTATTGGGTGGAACAAAGGTTAGATTTGCATTATTACCAGATAAATCACGAATGGTTCCACCATTTAAATCAAGCGGAGAGACCAAAGCAAGTCCATCTCTGTCAAAGTCAGGAACAACAACATCATAAGAGAAGGTCAGCACCGATGTCCCAGACCCAGACACATAAGGTGCAAACCGCGTTACACCACCAATATTTAACTGAAGACGTGGCGTTCCCGTTACCACAACATTTTCGGAGAGATTAACCGTTAATGATATCGCGGCGTGCGCGATATTGATTGTTGTGAAAAAGAGCAAAAAAGAGATCAGAAAAAACTTCATTTACGACAACCTTTAATGCCCATAGCATTAAATGTTTTATTATAGTTTATGGCAGAGTGCAATCTTGTTTGGGTAATCTTATTTGGATTTTATCATTTCTTGTAATGCTTCTTTTTGCATGGCTATACGACTATTCATATAACGTTTACAGGCATTGTCTAACTCTGTTTCTAATGACTGACCAGCGTAACCACCATCACCCCTCATGTCATCCTTAATTATAAGATATAAAGTCTTATGATGAGCCTCTACTATATCCAGAGCGTCACTATCAAGTTCATTGAGACTTTCAAGAAAATTAAGCATAATGCTAGAAAGGTCGCCCAAAAGACTGAATTTAAATATCTGTGCATTAGCCTTAATCTGCATGACGGGGTTAACTAATCTTTCAATTGCCCTTCGATTTCTTTCGCCTTTATCTTTTACGATATCTAATCCATCTTTGAATTGTTCCATGAATTTGAAGGCAATTGGCCTAAAATCAATCGTGTTATTGTCAAAGATGCTTTGTGATTTCAAAAGGGTTTCTTCAGATAAATTTCCCAATCCAACCTTTGCTTGAAGTAAGTTATTTGCTTTAATTTTCTTTGTAAATCCAGTTGGATTGATACGAAGATTTGTACCATTTATTGAACTACCAATATCCAGCTTGCGTCGTCTGTCTGGACCAGAGAAAGTAGGGGTAATAATAAAATCCCGAGGGTTCTTAATGATATTCATTACTCGCTTTGAAAAATCTAAAGCAGAGAAAGGTTTAACCAAAAATTCTGTAGAACCAATATTCCTAGCCTGAGCAATCTTAGACGGAGATCCATATCCCGTCATCATAATTATAGGGACTGTTTTTTCTGGAGAGTGAGGGTTTGATCTGATTTCTTTTATAAGTTCAATTCCATTTATTACTGGCATATCCCAATCAGTCAAAACAATATCTGGATGAAATCGTGTAAAAGCTTCGTAACCTTTTTGACCATCTGTTGCGTAGGAAATAGTACCAATCCCCTGAGCCTTTAGAACAGAGGTTATCAATTCACGGATAGGAGCCAAATCTTCAACAACAAGGACATGAAGGTTTTTCAATTTTATAGACATTTTTTACGCAATGAACTCAACATACTCAGTTAAAATATCATTTTAGTGTAACGTAAAAAGTGTCTAAAATAAATAGGGTATAGGTTTGCATACTTAAGATGTATATTAAATGGTTGCAGATGCTCCAACAGATCCATCAATTTGCCACATCTTTTCAATGGCATAGAACTCTCTAACCTCTGGTCGGAAGAGGTGAACAATCACGTCACCGCAATCGACAACAACCCAATCTGCTGTAGGGAGACCTTCGGTACGAATAACATCAAAGGGGGTTCCTTTTAGTTTTTCATCAATTTTATCTGATAGACCCGCAACTTGTCTTGAGGACGTTCCTGTTGCAATCACCATATAATCTGCAATAGAGGATTGTCCCATCAAATCTATAATTGTAATTTCTTCGGCTTTACTGCCGTCCAAAGCTGCCACAATAAGGTTTTTCAAATCAACCGAGGTATTATCTTTGTTTATAATTTCTGTTTTTTTACGCGTGCCCAAGGGGATTGTCATACTTTCTGTTTGTTTCAATAAAATCAAAAGCCACATGAGCTTTTAAACTCTTGTAGCTTCTATAGCAGGACAAAAGATTTCTGTAAACTAAACTTTTTATAGCTAGAGAGAATCTATTCATTAGTTTTATTCTATCTGCTTTTAAGGGGTTTCGCAAACATAGCCTGTGTTGCTACGCAATTTGGTTGACGAAATATCGACTAGAGGCTCAGAAAACAGCCAATAAATATGCCCTTTTTCAAGAGGTGGGCGTATACCATGGAGCGGATAAGAATGGCATAATCTGTTATTCTGACGAAAACTATTCTGGCAGACTTGCACCGTTTCTGTAGGGCGACCAACAAAAGCAAAGGGAATAAGTGACTGAAGTTCTCTCCATTTATACCATTTTGGGAATTGATAAGCGATGTCTGTTCCAGCAAACCATATAAATTTGGTCATTGGGAAATGATGCTGAAGAGATTTAATGGTATCAAAGGTTCTAATTGTCCCTAAATCCTTCTCAATATCTGTTATAATCACACGGGGATTTGTAACAAGTGATTGGCACTGCGCCATCCTATTTTCTAGATTAGGTAGGTTTGATTTAAGCTTAAGTGGGTTCCCAGGGGTAACAAGCCACCAGATGGCATCAAGACCAAGGCATTTAAGAGCCACATCAGAGGCATGAATATGCCCAGCATGTGGGGGATTAAAGGTCCCACCAAACAGACCAATGCGCATTCCCCGCCAGCGGGCTGAATTCAAAAGGGTGGGGGGGGTAAATAGTGGCGGGCGATTCATTGTTTATTATAATCAATCAACTATGCGTTGCCCAGTCTTGATATACATAGTTATTATTTGAAACAGAAAATAATTCTAATTCAATTTTTCACTAACATTCCGAATGCTATCGTCCATCATAGAGGATGCTTTCGCATCAGATAGTTTTTGAGAAATAATTTCTGTTGTAGCTGAAATAGCTAATTCTGAGGCATAGCGGCGGATATCGTCTATCGCAGAACGTTCCATTTGCTCTATACGTGTTTTGAGCATAGTTTCACGACGCTCCATAGTATCGGCAAAGTCTTTTTCGGCTTGGACGCGAATATCTTCAGCCTGTTGTTTCGCTTTTGCAATAATTCTGTCTGCTTCTATAGATGAATTTTGGACATTCGATTTATATTGATTTAACAATGATTCAGCTTCGTCTCTTAATTTTTCAGCTGAGGATATATCATTGCGAATTTTTTCAATTTTTGAATCCAGCATTGCTAAAATAGATTTGCGACCAAGAACGAAAGCTAAAACCATAAAAGCCACAAACGAGAAGACAAGCCATAATGTCGGATCGTTTAAGAGAGGGTTGGTTGACGCAACATGTTCCATGATAAATATAACCTATGCCGCTTTCTTGCTTAATGATTTTACAACGCTTTCTGCGCCTGACTCAGAGGCGGGAATGCCTGCAATCTTCTCGGCAGCCTGTGCAGCCAAAGAAATAACTATTTTCTCCATGTCAATCATTGCGGATTGCTTTGAAGTTTGAATATTTCTTTCAGTTTCAGCCACTTGTTGCTCATACCTCAAGCGAAAATCAACCAAAGCAGAAGAAAGTTTTGATTTAGCTTCATTTTCAGCATTGGATATTTGAGAGCCAGCCGTTTGCCCAGCAATTTTCATTGCTTCATTCATTTCATTTCTCAATGACTCTGCTGATTGAGAGAGGGCTTCAGCTTTTTTAATATTATCTTCAATGTAAGAATGGCGCGTTTCAATTGTCTTGGATAAAGATGGGATAATTGATTTGCCGAAAACAAAATAAAGAAGGGTAAAAAATATAGCCAGCCAGAATATCTGGCTGGGCCATGATGTAGGATCAAATTGAGGAAGACCACCGCCACCGCTTGCGTCGGAAGGAGGAATACTATTATCCGTTGCCAATGCCAAAAATGGCATCAGCATTGTGATTATCAAACATATAGAACTTGTTGTGATAGTTTTAATCATATTGGTCAAACCCAAATTTTTTAATTAGCCTGCAAATACAAGGTAGAAAGCGATAAGCAAAGCAAAAATACCAAGAGCTTCAGTCACAGCAAATGTGAACATGAATTTTTTGTTTAGCAAATCTGCTGCACCTGGATTACGGCCTATAGCTTCGTTATAGGATGCAAAAATATTTCCAAGACCAATTCCAATTCCAGCGAGTGGAAGTAGGGCGATTGCACCAGCTAAGAGTCTTACTGCTTCAGTTTCCATTTTTTTAGTTCCTTTTTAGTGGTTAAAAGTAAAGTTTAAATCCTATTCAACATCAATGTTCGATTTCCATTGTATCTTTTAAATAGATACAGGTAAGAACGGCAAACACATAAGCCTGAATAAAGGCGATGAAGAATTCGAAACCTATCATAACTACGTTAAGTGCAATAGGGAGAAGTGTTCCAAGCCACGCCAGTCCACCAGCAGAGGCAAACATAATTGCAAAACCCGCAATAACCTTCATCAACACATGGCCAGCAACCATATTTGCAAATAGACGTACGGAAAGGGTGATAGGACGGGAGATAAAGGATACAATTTCAATGAGAACAACCAACCAAAGTAACCAAAATGGAACACCAGACGGCACAAATAAACTAAAAAAATGAAAACCGTGGCGAGCAATCCCAATAATGAGAACAGTAAAAAAGACCATCAACGATAATCCAGCCGTAACCGCCAAATGACTGGTATAGGTGAATGAGTAAGGAATCATTCCAAGAAAATTACCAACCAATACCATCATAAATAATGTAAAGACCAACGGGAAATACTGCTTTGAGGATATTTTGTTTTCTTTGGAATAGCCGCCAATATTATCAATGATTAAATTTTCAATGAAGTTGAAAAGCCCCTCGGCTGCGACTTGAAGTCTTCCGGGTATCATAGCCTTACGTTCAGACGCAATCGTTAATCCAACAATAGAAATAATAGCTCCAATTAACATCCATAAGGATGAATTGGTGAAAGATAAATCAACACCGCCCAATTCAAATGGGATAAGTGTTGCAATCTGAAACTGGTGCATCGGGTCGGCCAAGGTGTTCCTCTTTTAAATTTAGGGTCTATTTGGTCAGCTCTCTTCAGCTTTATTTTCTGAAATTTGCGTTTTATTACCTTTTTTTTGAGCGTCTTGCAACCGTTTTAAATCAAGTGGTGTTTGAATATTATTAGACAGGCGATAAATTCTCCAAAATCCAGCGCAAAGCCCCAAAATTGCTAGAGTTATAAAGAAGATGGGTTTGCTTGAAAACAGGCTGTCTAGCCCTAAACCAATCCCGCCACACACAATCGGGGTCATAATAAGTTCATAGGCAGCGCTTAAACCTTTCCCATCATCGGTCGTTTCCGTGGTATTTGATTCGTCTTTAACCAATTCAGGAAGAGCATCTTCCTTTAAATTTTTAATTCGCCTTTGAAGGTCATCAATATTATCAAGATTTTCAGTCATAAGGATTTGTATCATAGTTTTTGGTTAAGAAAAATTGAATTTCAATAAGATTTTTATAGACATAATTTTACATTATGTTATTTAGGATGTATGTCAAATAATGTAGAAATTATATTGTAGCTCATCAAAATGAACAATTCAGAGAGAAAAAAGTTGCCCGACATTGTGGGAATTATTCCTGCAAGCGATAGAACACCAGATATTTATTATTGTGGTGACCCTAGCTCTGAAAAAGTGGCAGCTATTGCACTCTTAACTATTTGGTTTCTTCCTGCCAAAATTCAGAGAATTTTAAAACAAAGGGCATCTTCCATTATTTGTGGGTTATCTCCTCTATCAGGAGGACGCAGGTTAGAGTCTGCATTTAATACTGATGCTCACGTACTAAATTTAGGGGCGCAAATTGAGAATTTTGATTTTGGTAGCCTATCATTTACTTACTCGGGAAGTTGTGTTTATCCAAAATGGGATGAAGAAAATTTATTACAACAAGGACGCATTGCCGTTTATGCCATATCTTCTAGCGAGGACGAAAGAAATGGATATACATTTAGGTTTAATCAATCAACCAGACTCCCTAAATCAGAATGGTTGCTTCCTGATGAGGATTGCGAATTTAAGCCACTGGCTTATCCGAAAGAGAGTGAACTAAGCCTTCAAATGATATTTTCAGCATTTGCGCTACCTGATAGTGAGAGAGATAGAAGGTTATCAGAGGTTTTACAAAGAGAGTTTTCCTATATTAGTTCGTTTTACGACATGGTTCCTAAAAGAACAGCACATGAAATTGCACATATATTAGAGTTTGGAAGCGGTCTATTTGTTACTCCTCAAATAGCACAAGAGGTGCAGGATAAAATTTCTACGCGTAATCATTTTATTAGCCACTATGCTAACCCAAGAGAGGCAATAGCCGAGTTGGCAGGTATCGCCTTGTTAAAATATGTTGTTCTAAATGCAGGAATCAATTTTGGACTACCTACAACTATGCTCGATAAAATACTTCCAGATTCATTTGATTATGTTGAACGCCAAGTAAGTAAAATTGTTGATTGTCCACAAGGATTAAACAATGTGCCTTAATCAAAGTTTATTTGGGCGTAAATTGTTATGAGACAATACAGCCAAATTGATAAGGGGTTAAAGTCTATAGCTTTCGAAAAAAGGAGCAGACTTTTTTCTCGTCAGATTGTTGGGTATATTCCAGCCTCTGAAGGAACTCCTGATATATATTTTTCTGATGATCTTGATTCAAGAAAGATTGCATTATTTAGTTTTCTAACAATTTGGTTTATGTCACCTGTTATAAGAAGTTATGTTAAAAAAGGTATATCAAAGATTTTATGTAGTATTACACCTGTTGTGGCTGGGCCCAGAATGTTGCATGAGCTTTTAAATGAAGAGGGAGTTTCAACTTCTGCAAAAAATAAAAAAAGACTAGGCTTAAATACACTTCCAAATAATTCAATTGGATATTGCTATATGCCCCATCAGGAAGATGGAATTTTCTTTCAAGGACGTATTGCGGTGTATGGGGGAAATAAGCAACAAGATGATCAATACGGAGTAAGTCAACGACTACGCTCAATTCCCAAGTATCATACAGAAGTCGGTTATGATGATAATATTTTTAAATTATTTGATTGCCTGTGGACAAACTCAAACGCAAGAGACTCTGCTTTAGCTGAGCTTTTAGGAAATGAATTTGCAAAATGCACGAAGGATTTTTTGATAAGAGAGGTCCCTCTGACAGTTGCGCATGAAGTAATACATGCTCTACAAGGGTTGGGATACCTTCCTGATTCTTCCTCGATGATAAAGGAGGAAGTCAGGCAAGTAATTCCTGAGGGATGCCCGAAGTATAATTATTATAGAGATGAATTTGAGGCAGTTGCCGAGTTAGGAGGCATTTCCTTGGTAAGACAAGTTCAAAGAAATGCAAATCTTCCCAGTCAATTACCTGTTGGAGGACTAGATAAAAAACTTCCCGTCTCTTATCAATATATTTCAAAAGAGATTGCTAGGCTATCAAGAAGTTAAATTTCAAAATATTATAAAACACTTACTGCTTTCCTTCGATAGATACAGACAGAAATTAACAACGTATTTACCACCATAATTGAAATCAGATAAAGAGACGTCACAATTGAAAAATTTGTTAAAGCAAAAAGAGCAATCACATTTTTAAGATTGGCTATCCAATATGCTGGTAGGTTTTCTTGATAAGGACTATTCCATGATTTTCGAATTGTTGGAAACATTGCGATGCCGTCAATCATTGAAATCATTATAACGGATAGAAGTGGGTCTTTCGTCATTAGCCATGGTATAATTGCTGAAAGTGAAGCAAATAATGCAATTTTATCAGATTTAGAATGATTTCTAATACCATATTTAATACTGAGCAGCGCTGTTGTAAAACAAGAGAGGGAAGTAGCCCCCATCATCCAAGCACCCGGCCCTGCGTTATCAGATATTTGTGCTACAAAGGCAATGCAGGTCAGAATCGAGAAGATAACCCAAGTGTATAGGTGTGGTTTTGTCCTACCTTTTAAAATAGAACGGATATAAACAAAGGTTCCCCAGAGGCTGATAATAAAGGCAATTGCGCCGAGGACTTCTTGATATGAGACAGTAACAATAATGTCTTCTGTCATCTTTTTATTCAGCTGCTTCCAAAAAATCGAGTTTGCCTTGAAGGTCGACTGAGACAAGTTGGGATACGCCACGTTCTGACATGGTGACCCCGTATAACCTGTCCATTCGTGCCATCGTTAGGCGATGGTGGGTAATCACAAGGAAACGTGTCCTCGATTTTTGAACAATTTCTTCCAGCATTCCACAGACACGGTCAACGTTGGCATCATCCAACGGTGCGTCAATTTCATCCAATACACATATAGGGGCGGGATTGGTTAAGAACATCGCAAATATAAGTGCTGTGGAGGCTAATGTTTTTTCGCCGCCTGATAAAAGGGAGAGAGATTGCAGAGATTTTCCCGGAGGCTGGGCATAAATTTCTAATGCTGCCTCAAGCGGGTCAGATGATTCAACAAAAGCCAGATGGGCAGACCCACCACCAAATAGACGTGTAAAAAGGACTTGAAAATGAGCGTTGACGCTATCAAAGGCTTGTTGAAGACGCTCGCGAGCCTCTTTGTTGAGGCGGTTTATGCCACCACGCAATTCTTCAATCGCCTGTGTTAAATCAGCGCGTTCGGCAATCAATTTTGCCATAGTCTGTTCAACGTCTTGGCTTTCAACGTCAGCACGAAGGTTAACTGGACCCATGCCATCTCGCTCACGAATAAGTCGATCACGTTTACCACGGACTTTATCAATAGGCTCAGACAATAATTTTTCATTATCCATTTCAGAGGATGACCATAAATCATCAGGGGACATGGCAAATTGATCTTCAATTGATTGACGAATAATTTCAATCGATCCTGATGCGCCTTCCATCATTGCTTGTGCCTTGGCACGGCGTTCACGGGTTTCCATCAGTGAATTTTCAGCAGTTTTTAAAGCCAGATTTACATCTGCCAATGTTTTTTCAGCGGCAGCCAAAATATCCGATGCTTCATTTCGTGCATTTTCCATCTGCTTGAGGTTATCAAGCAGGTTAAGGCGTTGTGATGTAATCTCATTTGGGCGCGAGGCAATCTCAGACAATTTTGTTTGAGTAGCTGCTTCGCGTTCATCCAATTGTTTAAGGCGTTCACGAGCGCGAATGGTGCGGTTGGTCAAATTGATACGCTCATCACCAATTGCACGAAGACGGCCTTCACGGCGTGTCATATCTTGTTGGTAAACCTCTAACGCTGTCGCCGCCTCACCCAATGCTGCTTGGGCTGCGGCTAGGGCCAATTTTAATTGTTGTACTTCTATATTTTGGCGTTCCATGGATGCATCATCAATTGATATCATAGAGGTGCGGTGCGTTGTAACGGCTTCGTTAAGCCTATCCATATCGTCGCCTGCTAAAGTGAGGCCTTCTTCTAATTTTGCAATTTCTGATTCAGTTGATGCACGGCGTTCAATTGTTCTTTGCAATTCCTGACGCTTGGTTGATAACGTGCGGTCAAGGTTACGAACGTCCTGTTCCAATCCTTGGGCTGTAGACCGTGCCCTATTTAGATTTTCTTGACAGGATTGTAGAGCAATTTGCCCCTCAGAAGAGGCAGATTGAGCGGCAGGAAACTGTAATTGTAATTCATCCAAACGGTTTTTATTTTTAAGGCGAATGGCATTTCTGTCCATTGCCTTAGCACGAATATGAAGACCATCCCATCGCCAGTAAGCACCGTTTTTAGAAACGATAGATTGCCCTGCGGAAAGTTGAGGGGAGGCAGTATCGCCATCCTCATCATTTTCAACATAGCCAATATAAGAAAGAGCCATTTGCAAAGCTTCAGGAGCTTTGATATGGGGACGAAGTGCCTGAACACCAGATGGAAATGATGGTGCAGAGTTTGCATTCCCTTTACCCGTCCATACAACAGGAGCATCAGCTTGGGTTGAGGCCATAATTGTGTCGCCCAAGGCTTTGGAAAGAGCAGCTTCGAAGCCAACATCAGCCTTAATTTCATCTAAAACTGGACGGAAGCCTTGTTGAGATTCTGACTTTAAAACACTCTCGAGGGCATTCATTTCAGATTGAATTTTTGAAAGTAACTCACGGGCGGTTTGTTGCACTGACCGCGCATCATCTAAATTTTGTTGTGCTGTATCAACCGCAGAACGTGCAGATTGTTCCATTTCCCTCTTGGTATTTAAGTCATTTTCCATGACTGAAATACCATTGGATAATGCCTCAACGGGGGCAGCTTGCTCTTGTTGTTGTCTCTTTTGAATAATTTGTAATTTTAAATTTTCAATGCGTGATTTGATAGAGTTTAAACGGCCTTCATCTTGAGATAGCTGGTTTTGAAGAGTGGTGCGGGTTGCACGTAAATTAGCCGCTTTCTCAAGCATTGCTTGATATTGATCTTGAACACGCATCATTGATAATTCGCGTTCACCGCGTTCATCGGTCAGGCGTTGAATATCTTCTGTGGTATTTGATTGTGATTGAAGTTCCTTTTGTTCTTCTTCTATACGTACCAAGGTGCGTTCATTTTCCTCGGCCGTACCTTCTTCATGGGCGCGATCATTGGCAATTTGCATTAAGGCTGATTTAGCTTCATCAATTTGTGCGGTGATACGTGTTTCTTCATCATCAAGTCTGCGCAATTCAAAATTCTGAGCTTGCCAAGCTGCAGCAGTTTCAGCTTGTTTTTCACGAAGAGGTGGAAGGGATTCATTTTGCTCAATTTGATTGCGATTAAGAGATGCAACAGACACCATTTGTTCAGCTACAATCGACTCGGTTGATTGAAATTCTTCTTCTGCATCGCGTTTAGTGGCTTGTGCCAACATCCATTCACCTAAGGCTAGACGAGTCTCAAGTTCTTTGATTTCAATGCTGATATTCTTATAACGAGTTGCTTGGCGACTTTGACGCTTGAGTGAGTCGAGTTGAGTTTCCATTCCCGCAACAACATCCTGAAGGCGGGCAAGATTAGCATCGGCTGCTTTCAGGCGAAGCTCTGCCTCATGACGGCGAACATAAAGACCCGACACACCCGCAGATTCTTCTAACACCTGACGACGTTCAGATGGTTTGGCGTTAATAATGGATGCAATACGACCTTGAGATACGATAGCAGCTGAGTGAGCCCCAATCGCCATGTCAGCAAATAACATTTGGACATCACGCGCACGGACATTTTTTCCATTGACGTAGTAATTTGATCCCATATCGCGTTCGATACGACGCACAACTTCGATTTCATCTGTATTATTAAACAGGGCAGGAGCTGTACGTCCTGTATTATCCAACACTACCGAAACTTCCGCTGAATTTCGGGCGGGGCGATTTGTTGTACCGTTGAATATAACATCATCCATCCCGCTTCCACGAAGACGTTTAGCAGATGTTTCACCCATGACCCAACTTAATGCCTCGACAAGGTTTGATTTTCCGCATCCATTTGGGCCAACAATACCTGTGAGACCAGGGCCAATATCAAGGTCACATTTCTCGACAAAGGATTTAAACCCGTGAAGGCGCAGACGACTGAAATTCGACATTATCAACTTACCTTATTTATAATTACTCTTTTGTCTGTTCTATGGGCATTGTTACAGGAGCAGAGCCATTTAAAATATCTTTAAATGTTTCTTCAAATAGTCCTATTTGCTGATGACCAACAATAGTTTTAATACCGTCATTAACGATAAAAGTTGGTGTTGATTGTATTTTATACTTATCACTAGCAGCCTTCATGTCACCAACGATACGATCTTCTAAAGCTTTGTTGGCAAGGCAATCATCAATTTGTTTTTCTGAGAGACCCGCTAATTTTGCATTTTGTTTTAACGGCCCAAGGTAATCAGGCTGATATGCCCATTTTTCCTGCTCATTAAACAATAGGGACATGAAAGGTAGGAATTTATCCTCAGGCATACAGCGCAAAAGCTTGGATGCATCGACAGCAGGTTTATTCAAAGGAAACTCTTTGAATATAAATTGGACTTTACCCGTGTCGATATAATCGGTCTTAATTTTTTCCAAATCATTTTTGTGAAATGAACTGCAATGACCACAAGTTAGGGAAGAATATTCTACAACTTTTATTGGAGCTGAATCCAAGCCCATTTTTCGAAGTCCCATCATCTCTTCAACAGCAGGATCTGTTGATACGGCTGAAACGGGAATAGAAGGAGTGGCAGCAGCAGGTACATTAAGAGTTTTTGTCTCGATGACCATTTGTTTCGGTTCTGAAGTTTCTTCCGTTACTGGAAGAGCAGCCTCGGTTTGAGGTTCAGTGGAAGGGGTTGTTTGTTCAGCAGTGGCTGGAGTTTCTGTTGCATTCTCTGATTTACCAGCCAGAAAATAGTAGGCAATTCCTGCCAAAGCGGCTAGGAGTAAAACAAGACCGATAATTTTAGAACTATTGTTTGATGTACTGCTCATTTTGAACCTCAATAATATTCGAACCGAATCGAAATGGTTGTTGTCATAAATTGGTTAAACCAATTATTACTTATTTAAAAGGAATATGTGTAAGTTGCCGTATATCCCACAGAAATTCAAACAAAATATGAACTTGGGAATGATTATCCACACCAACAAAGCAATTTTATGTGAATAAAATGCTTATTTCAGTAAAATGACGTCAATTTTATTGGCTGGGGTGGTTTTGGGAGGAGAAATCAATGCCCGAACATCAATACGTGATACATCAATATTCGAGGATTTTAAAAAATCTCGAACGGCTAATGCTCGTGTTAGCGCCAAGCGTTTCGCATTACTTTCAGATTTGTCAGGTGAAGTTGCGAATGATAATATTTGAATGCGTGATTGAACATTGGATGATAAATCAGGCAAAATAAACTGTCTGATTCTGTTTTCTAAATCATGAGAAAGTGCGGATTCTGTTTCTGAGAAAATCAACGTATTCGAAGCAAGTTTTGAGAGTACTGGTTTTAACAAAACTTTTTCTTTTTGTTTGCTGGTCATCGTTTTTATATTTGTATCAAGTAATTTTTCCTTAATTTTTATATCGTCACTTTCAATCTGACGCTCCAAAGCCGCATCCATCATTCTAAGACCGATGGAAGGGGCTGTTATATCTTCTTCTGATGCAACAGGACTAGGAAGTTTGGGTAGCATTGAAGAATTTGATAAAGGTGGCAATTCATTTTTTTCAACCTTAATCGGCGGAACTGCAGGCATTGTTTGTTTTGTTTGTGGTCGATAGGCCTTCGTCTTTATAGGTTCAGGAGCCAAAACTTTTTTCTTTTCGTTTTTTTTGATAGGGGTGGCTTTTTTTATTGGTTGTTCAAGAGGTTTTTCTAACTTAGGTTTTTCAACATCTTTAATGACTTTTTTATATTCAGGTTTGTTTTCTTTAGAAGTACGTTCAGTTAAAACACGGAAGTTTTGAACGGGATGCTTTAATAAATCCTCAGAATGTGGGGTTGTTAAAATTTGCTTTGTTGGGATAGAAACTGTTGGCTTAGCAATGGGATGAACGGGTGTAACAATAACTTCATCAGAGGGAGCCGACCCAAACATGGAAGGTGGTTTATAGTCTTTTAAGTCTTCAAGTGCTGTTTTATCTATCGTCACATTTGGCTTGCTATCTTCATATCCCCTTTGGAGTTGAGCTTTGGCAACAATAGGGAATGTTAAGACAATTATAAAAATTATTGTTTTAAAAATTTTAAAATTGCCTGATGACATTTTTTTATTTCAAACTTTCTTCAATTATTTTTTTGAGTTCTTGATGAATGCCTATATTGGTAGCTAAAATCGAGTCCGCATAGACAGGATTTTTATCGCCCATTAAACTTACAATCTGTCCGCCAGCTTCTTTAACAATAAGTGATCCAGCAGCCACATCCCAAGGCCCTAAACCATTTTCCCAAAATCCTTCAAACCGCCCTGCGGCAACATAACAAAGGTCTAGTGCAGCGGCACCCATCCGTCTAAAACCACTGGTATGACCTGTTAATGCATTTATATTTTTTAGGAAGCGCGATTGTTCAGGTTTTCCTTTAGAGGCAGCATCACCACCTGCAATAATAGAGATGCCTAATTCTTTTCTAGCAGAAACGCGAAGGCGACGTTTATCAAGCCACGCACCCGTTCCTTTTTCGGCATAAAAAGTTTCATTCTTTATTGGATCATGAACCAAACCTGCTATGATTTCGCGGTCTGTATTTGTGATACGCTCTAGGGCAATTGAAATATTAAAATGGGGAATACCGTGCAAGAAATTGGTTGTTCCATCTAAGGGGTCAACAATAAAACGAAATTCTTCATTTCCTTTATTATTTTCACCTTTTACTTCTCCTCGTTCTTCCATCAGAAAACCAAATGAAGGTCGAGATTTATGAAGATCTTGATAAATTATTTCCTCAGCACGTAAATCAGCAGCAGAAACGAAATTTGCAGGACCTTTACGGGATACTTGCAAATTTTCAACTTCACCATAGTCACGTAATAAAGACTTTGCAGCTTTTTCAGCAGCACGAAGCATAACGGTAATTGTGGCGGATGGCGCAGACATATTATTTCCTGTCGGTTGTGTAGAATCTATTTACGATTTAATTGGCAAAAATTATTTACTTTGCTGTTCCTTCTTTAATATGCTTTGCCCAAGCTTTTCAAGGGAATTCCTGATGTCTTCATCATCTATGCCAGATAATTGATATTTTAGGTTATTCAGCGCGGGCTGATTTAAGGGTTTTTGATAAATTGGAACATTAAAACCGTCGATATTTGCAGCAATATGAACAAAACGTATAGCCGTTATCCAACTGTCTCCAAAAATTTGGTTGATTCGAGCTATAATTAAGTCTTTCTGATAATGAAGAAGACTTGCATCTGCGCTTGTCGCTGCAATCTCTAGCGTGGCTTCAGGCTTGTCGCCCTTATCTTTTGGCTTACGGTAATGAATTTTGACAGGTTGTGCCTTGACGGCCATTTCTGACCCTATAATGTCATTCCAATTATTTAGAACGCGCCCTAAGGCTACAAATTTCTTACTGAACGTTAAAGAGGTCAGTTTAGAAATAGATGTGGAAAGAGGGCGTAAATCAGACATAAAGTCTTCTTAAAGGAATTATGCCCAAAAGTCACGTTTTACGATTTGAAGCCAAGCAGTTTCAAGAAAATATTTTAAGTTGGTATGCAAAAAATCAACGTATTTTGCCATGGAGAGTAAAGGGGAGACAAAAAACCGACCCTTATAAAGTATGGTTATCTGAAATAATGTTACAGCAAACAACGGTTACAGCCGTTATTCCCTATTTTTTAAAATTTGTAGAGAGATGGCCCGATGTGAAGTCTTTGGCGGAAGCAAAAGATGAGCATGTTATGGCCGCTTGGGCAGGGCTTGGGTATTATGCCCGCGCCCGCAATCTTTTGAAATGTGCGCGAGTTGTTCAAGTTAAATTTAAAGGTAAGTTTCCTCATTGCTTAGATAAATTACAAAGTCTTCCTGGAATTGGCCCTTATACAGCGGCGGCTATTCTATCAATTGCCTTTGGAAAACCTGCAACCGTTGTTGATGGGAATATTGAGCGGATAGTATCGCGACTATTTGCAATTTCTACTCCGCTACCATTAAGGAAGAAAGAAGTTTTACTTAAAGCCCAAAAAATTTTTGAAAATATCGATATTTTTGAAAAGCAATGTGTTAAATCTTTCCCTCAGGCACTCATGGATATTGGAGCAACGATTTGTACCCCTAAAAACCCAAGCTGTAATATTTGCCCCGCTCAAAATTTTTGTGTTGCCTCAGCAAATAACACTGCGGAGTTTTATCCTGTTAAAGCGGTAAAAAAAGCGATTCCAATTAGAATAGGGAAAGTTTATTGGATAGAGGATACGGCGGGGAAAGTTATTTTTGAAAAAAGGTCAGATGCTAGAATGTTAGGTGGGATGATTGGAATGCCCACAACAGACTGGGATTTAAAAGAATATGAAAATAATGACAATGAATTTGTTACTTTAATTGAAAAAAAAGTAAAAAATCTACAAAATATAGGTAAGATTTATCATGTTTTTACACATTTTAGATTAGAATTAAATGTAATGAGGGGAAGCGTTTCGGATATCACAAGACTAACACTCGGCAGAAAAAATATGATTTCTTTAAATATTAAAGATGTTAAAATAGAAAATATAGGGTTTCCGGTTGTTTTCTTAAAAGCCTTTAATCTAATCAATAAAACTTTTTTGAAAGTTCAGAATTAATGAATATAAAATCAACTCTTGTTTTAATAATTTCCTTTTTCTTGATCTGTTTTTCTTTAGGAAATTCTTTTGCATCTCCCCAGCCCTCATCTTTAGACTTAGGGGCTTTAATGCCTAATGCTCAAGTTAAAAATTCCAAATTGGTTGATGATACTTATGAGCAAATTACATTCGAGGGGCTTTATAAACTTGCATGGGGCTTAGGGGCTTACAGTGCTGAGAACTCTGATGATTTAAATACCTATCTTATGATTACGGAGTGTACTCTTTTTGATAAATATTTTCAAAATGAATTTGAATGGGAGAAAATTAAGGTAGCAACAAAAAGTTTTCTTCGAATAAATAAAAATAATGTATCAAAATATTATGAGTATGTTCAGCCTATATATTTAGGTCGATATGATTATGCCCTTCAAGGGTTTCCATTGATTGATTTTGTAAATTTTAAAGCTCAGAAAAATTTTCAGTTTGCCAACTATATATTAGGTAATAAAGCATGTGAAAAATATACGCTCGATATCTCAAAATATCCTAGGGCAGCAGTTTTAACAATAAAAAGCCCCATTACGCTATCATTTATTAGAGTTCCCCTTAATCTAGCACAAAGATATATTGACTGGAGGGCAGAACAAGGACTTTATGATGACGACAAAAGGTTGGCCTATATTAGATATCGTTTTAGAGTCGATGGTTATAATGAAATAAAATTGTATAATGGTATTAAGTCCTTTAATTTTAAAGGAAAAATGATGAGATTGGATGTATTTGCAGATCAGGGAATGTTTTTACCTTTGTATAGTCAGCCATACTAAATCTCTGATTTTGTAATGATACAGCCAACATAACCTTCGGGATAAATTTCAATCTTTTCAATTTGTACAGAAACAGATTTTACACGGATGTCATTTAGACAAAAATTTGACAAACATTCGGCCAGATTTTCTACTAGATTATGATGAACTTCTGATTGAGCCCTGATTTCTTTTATTATTCCTTCATATGAAACCGTTTCATTGATGTTATCGTGTTGAAAGGATAGGTTGTCAGCCAATTTCATTGTTATATTGATACAAACCTTCTGTGGTTTTTTATGCTCTTCTGGATAAATCCCTATTCTTGCAGTAATAATAAAATTTCTTACGATAATTTCTGTTTTTTTCAAGTTAAAGACTCCAATCAACTATTGAATAGAAGTTTGTGTATTCATTTCATCGCGGACGCGTTGGCGAAGCCTATCAATTGGAAATGAATTTTTACCATCTTTGTAATGCCAATATGTCCATCCATTGCAACTTGGGGCATCTTGTAAGGCCGCCCCAACTTTGTGAATAGAGCCACGATATTGGTTAATTTCTGTTTTGGCAATTACACTTCCATCGGCGCCAACTTTTGCCTCAATCGTATTTTGGCTATCAGTTAGAACTGTGCCTGCTTTAATTAGGCCTCGCTCAATGAGCCATCCAAATGGAACACGGGGTTCTTCGCGTTTAAGTGTTTGTGTTAGAAGTTCTGAATCTGCAATAGGCTCAACTTTTGCGATACGTGCTTTGGCTAATTTGATATAGGCATCTTCGCGTTCAATCCCAATCCAGTTTCTTCCCAATTTTTTTGCAACTGCACCAGTTGTTCCAGACCCAAAGAAAGGATCAAGAACGGTGTCACCTGCTTGGGTCGACGCCATCATAACACGGTAGAGGAGGGCTTCGGGCTTTTGTGTTGTATGCCCCTTATCGCCATTTTCATCTTTAAGACGTTCACCACCAGAGCAAATTGGAATGGTCCAATCACTGCGCATCTGAATATCATCATTTAGGGTTTTCATGGTGTCATAGTTAAAGCGATATTTGCTTTTCTCAGATTTGGCGGCCCATATCATTGTTTCATGGGCATTGGTAAAACGGCGACCTCTAAAATTCGGCATGGGATTTGATTTGCGCCAAACAATGTCATTTAAAATCCAGTAACCTAGCTCTTGAAGAATAGAACCAACCCGATATATATTATGATACGACCCAATAACCCATAGGGAGCCATCATCTGTTAAAGTCTCTCTGGCAGAGGTAAGCCATTCGCGGGTAAATTTGTCATAGGCGGCAAAAGATGAAAATTGATCCCAATGATCATCAACGGCATCTACCTTGGAGTTATCAGGGCGATGTAAATCACCTTTTAGTTGCATGTTATAAGGAGGGTCAGCAAAAATCATATCCACTGATTTTTTGGGTAAATTATTCATAATTTCGATACAATCACCTTGATGAATAATATTTTTTTTAATTTCTGTGGATAATTTTGAAGAATCTGATTTTTTGATAGACATATAATTTTTCCCCTTAAGTTTAGAGAAGAATCATGATTCATTTTGGAGTCGCCGTCAAGATAATAAACCAAAATTTTATAACAATTTGAATGCGATATATGGAATCTCTCACCTAGAAAATGGATTTTATTGTGACAAAAGCTGAAGTTGGGAGTCAATAACCCCGATTGGATAATATTTAAACTTACTGATCCATTTGTTTGCAGGGGCTACAGTGGTGCCTAAATATTGAGTAACAGTGGGTGGAGACCAAGATGTGTCTAAGCTGCCAAGCACACCGTCTTTCGCACTTCTCATATTATTAAGGCTGTTGCGAGCAGCAATTGTGGTCGTTGCACTTGTTGAGGATGCGAATGAATTTCCGCCTTGGTTAACTGCAGAGGTTATTCCATCAAAACCAACAGCGTTAGCAGACTGATTGTAGAATGCATTCCAGCGGTTAGCAAGGGTTCCATCATCAAACCTCCATAGCATCGGAAATGAGGTTCCCGAAGAACTTTGGTAGGACTGGGTTCCAACAGCAGTCCCAGCAACTTGATTATACCATCCTCCAGTAGGGAAACTCAGTTGATCTGCACTCCGAGTAACGGCAGCAGAAGTGGTGGGAATATAGGATGTAACGAACGCCCCTTGTTCTATCTGTCCTCCAAATAAGGCAAGCTCTAATCCCGTTGTTCCATATCCGTTTGCTAACCTATTATCTATTAAAAAACGTGATGTGGCTGCAGTCGATGTTGCAGTCACAACAAAACGTTGCCAGTTTGTGTTCACATTTATGTTTGAACTTACAAGGGCAGAGGTTCCGGGATTTCTAAAGCCAAGTGTTGCAACTTTATTTGCTTTAATCCAAATCGAGTGGGTAATGGGCACGCCAATAGAGAGTGTTACATCCTGAAGTATACAAGAGGTAGTTGAAAAACTATAAATCACAGAGTTTGATCCATCAGGGGCTATCGTTGTCCTCCAGTATTAGAAACTCCACCACAAGTGGCAATGTCCCATATAGTTGAAAAAGAATTCGAATTTCTAACAACATTTGTTCTGGTATCCTCAATAAGAAGTCCCTTTGCTTGAACTGTAACGGGATCATAGTCGAAACGGGGTGTGCCGGATGATGCTGTTATCAAAACACCTGATGAATTAAAAAACGTTCCTATGCTAGGGCGGCTAAATGATCCCCCTGACGCTATTAAGAAAGATGCCAAAGAATTATATACTGTGCCGTTTAATGTATATCGCCCTGTTGTACCATTGGTAAAATCCATTCCAAGAGATGGATAATTAATTTTTACTGCTGATGTATTGGGTAATGTATAGGTAAGATTAGCGTTATTGCCAGATATATCGCGGATGGTTCCACCGTTTAAATCTAACGGCGAGACAAGCGTTACTCCATCTAGATCAACATCCCCCGCAACAGAGGAGTAAGAAAAAGAGAGGGCGTTTGAGCCTGACCCAGATACATAAGTGGCAAATCGAGTAACGCCGCCCACATCTAGCTGAAGTCGAGGCATTCCAGTCACCGTTACATTTTCAGACAGATTTATAGTAAAAGGAATAGATGTTGTGGCATGGGCGGGGGAACAAAAAATAAAGAGGGGTATTAGTAATAATATAGGAAATAAAAAAAGAGCATTAAGATATCTAGATATTGTATTTATGAAAATTATTTTAAGGTTGATGTCATTCATAGGTTTGAAGGGTTTCTTTTGATTTGCTCTGAATAATTCAAAAATATTACAAAGTTTGAGTCGGAATACAATCATTATCAAATGGCGATCTGATAAAAGCATAAAATACTCTTTGATATTTTAGTTATAATTGAATATTAGAATAATCAGCATATATTGTATTAATGCAATTCATATCATTCTCTGGAGTATAAATAATGGAATCGTTAATGGATATCATCCAACTTGGTCTTAGTAACGTATGGACTTATGGGGTAACTTTCCTTGCCGTTTTGGGCCTTTTGGTTTTTATACATGAATGGGGTCACTACATTGTGGCGAGAATGTGTGGCGTTCGGGTCGAGATTTTTTCTGTTGGATTTGGGAAAGAAATTTTTGGTTGGACGGCTAAATCAGGAACACGTTGGAAAATTTCATTATTCCCACTTGGTGGCTATGTAAAAATGTACGGCGACTCTGATCCTGCCAGTGCAGGTCATACCGACGAAGTTGCATCGGGAGAGGGTGTAATACGGAAGATGACGGATGAAGAACGATCAGTTGCTTTTTTTGCGAAGCCAGTCTGGAAGAGAGCCTTAATTGTAGCCGCGGGTCCTGGAATCAATTATCTTTTTGCAATACTTGTTTTGGCATCGCTTTATATGTTTGTTGGGCGACCTGTTACACCGCCTGTTGTCAGTGGTATCGAAGTTGGAAGTGCGGCAGATAAAGCGAACTTCGAACCTCATGATATTATTACAGCCTTAAACGGAAAAAAAATAGACAGTTTTGATGAGGTTCGTCGTAAAGCCATGCTAACACTGGAAGGTGATTTGGTATTTGGGGTTACACGCAATGGTCAAGAAATTGAAATAACTGCAACGCCACAGAAAATAAGCAGCAAAGATAGATTTGGGTTTAGTCATGAGCGTGGCTATTTGGGTTTAATTGGCCCCGCGAATGGGATTGATATTTCTCAAATTACAATGGTGAACGGCGTTGATACAACAGGAAATCTTCAAAAGGCAGTTGATCAAATTAAAAATAATTTGGGTAAACCAATTCTTATTTCTACGAATGTTAAAGAAGATGGATTTCCTAATCAAATAAAAATTCAGGCTCCGATTGAGTTGAATAAATTAGAACCAAAAGCTAAAGATTCAAAAGACCCTATGGTTTTAATTTTAGGAGAAAAGCCTGGTGATAAAGTTATTAAATATAATCCTATTATGGCCGTTGGAGTTGCCACCAAAGAGACCTATAGAATAACTGTCGAAACATTAAAGGCCATAGGCCAGATGTTTATGGGAACGAGAAGTACCAAGGAATTAGGTGGTATTATTCGCATTGGAGCCATGGCAGGCGATATGGCTGAACGAGGTTATATTGCCTTAATAGTCTTTACTGCGTTATTGTCTATCAACTTGGGACTTATCAATTTATTCCCCATTCCTATGTTGGATGGGGGGCATTTAATGTTCTATGCTATTGAGGCTGCCAGAGGTAAACCAGTCTCAGAAAGGGCGATGGAGTATTCTTTCCGTTTTGGATTGGTTATTTTAGTAACTTTGATGGTTTTTTCGAACCTGAATGATGTTCTTCAGTTATTTGTATTCAACAAAGGCTAGTAATAATATAAATTTATATGAAAACCATGGGTTATTCTTCTCTTGATTAGTATGTATAAGAGAGTTAAATTTCCCTTGGTTTTTCAATTGCTTCTCAATTTTCAGGATTTCTTATGAGAACTTATTCTAAATTACTTTTATCGACTGTTCTTCCAATCGTGATTGCTCCATCAATTGTTCTCGCTGCAACAGTACGCGATATTCAGGTTGTCGGTTCAGAGCGGGTTGAGCCATCAACGGTTTTGACTTATCTAACTCTCCAGAAAGGGGATGCTGTCACCCAAGATGGTTTGGATGACGCTTTAAAAAGTCTTTTTGCAACAGGATTATTTGCTGATGTGCAAGTATCTGAGCGTGATGGGGTGGTAACAGTCCGTATTGTTGAAAATCCAATTATCAATGAAGTGGCATTTGAGGGTAATAAAGAATTAGAAGACGATAAACTTCAAGCAGAGATTCAGGCAAGGCCACGTCAGGTTTTTACCCGTGCAAGTATTCAAAGCGATGTGTCGAGATTATATGATGTCTATAAGCGAAACGGTCGTTTTTCGTCTGACATTCAGCCCAAAATTATTAAACTGGATCAAAACCGCGTTAATCTTGTTTTCGAAATTGTCGAAGGCCCATTAACAGAAATTGAAACAATTAGATTTATAGGGAATGAGCGTTTTGATGATAGTTCTTTAAGAGAAATTATTGCATCAAAAGAATCCCGCTGGTATAGCATCCTTTCTTCCGCAGATAGATATGACCAAGATAGATTTGAATTTGACCAAGAATTGCTCCGTCAATTTTATCTGAAAGAAGGTTATGTTGATTTTCGCGTATTATCTGCTTCCTCTGAATTATCTCAAGATAAAACGAAATTTTTTATGACACTGACTTTGGATGAAGGTCAGAGATATAAAGTTGGGGATGTTCGTATCAATTCTCAAATTCGTAATCTTGATCCTTCTTCTTTATTGCCAAATGCAACGTTGAAGGCAGGAGATTGGTATAATGCCGATGATATTAAAACCAGCATAGAAAAAATGACCAAACAATTGGGGGATATGCAATATGCCTTCGTTAACGTTGTTCCCGACGTAAATAGAAACAAAGAGGCTGGTACAGTTGATTTAATTTTTAATATTAATGAAACACCACGTGTATTTGTTGAACGTATCAACATCAATGGAAACGTAAGAACATTAGATAAGGTTATTCGTCGTCAAATGGAATTGGTTGAAGGAGACCCATTCAATAGAACGTTACTTTCAAAATCAGAACAAGAAGTCAAAGATTTGGGATATTTCAGTAAGGTTGATGTTAAAACTGAACCTGGTCAAACCCCTGATAAAACTGTAATTGATGTTACGGTTGAAGAGCAATCAACGGGTGAAGTTTCACTTGGGGCTGGGTTCTCAACATCTGATGGACCATTGGCTGATTTTAGAATTCGTGAAAGAAATCTTTTGGGTAAAGGCCAAGACCTAGGCTTATCTGCTGTCGTAGCAGGTTCGAGAACTGAATTTGATTTATCATTTACTGAGCCGTATTTCTTGGATAGGGATCTTTCAGCAGGAGTAGATTTATTTCACACAACACGAGATCTTCAAGATGAAAGCTCATTTGATCAAAAGCGTTCAGGTGGTGGACTTCGCCTAGGATACCCCTTATCAGAAAATCTACGTCAAACATTGAAATACCGAATTGAAAATAATGAAATTAATAATGTTGATACCAATGCATCGCGGTATGTCAGAGATCAACAAGGTCAACGCATCACGTCTGCCATATCGCAAAGATTAGATTATTCTGATTTAGATAGTAAATTATATCCAACTGATGGCGTAACAGCTTGGCTCGATACAGAGGTCGCTGGCATTGCTGGAGATGCGGAGTATCTACTGGGCAAGGCTGGTGTCGGATACTATTATCCTGTCGCAGATAAGTGGGTTTTAAGCACAATAGCCGAGACAGGTATTATAGCCAGCTATGGTGATGAAAATGTTAAAATTAACGAACGATTTTTCTTAGGTGGAACAAACCTTCGTGGATTTGAAAAAGCGGGCGTTGGGCCACGTGATACCGCAACTGACGATTCACTGGGTGGTAATCAGTTTTATCGCGCCTCTGTTGAATTGAAATTCCCTGTCGGTCTTCCTGATGATTTGGGAGTGGCAGGGCATGCATTTTCTGATATTGGTTCATTATGGGGAATTGATGATGCAGCGACAGCATCTTTAGTTGATGAATCATCAATTCGTATGGCTGCTGGACTTGGATTGTCATGGCGCTCGCCAATGGGGCCTGTCCGAATTGATTTATCTAAGCCTATCCTGAAAGAAGATTATGATGTTGAGCAAGTCTTCCGTTTTAGTTTTGGCACACAATTCTAATCTTTAAAATTTTAACTTACAAAAAGGGTCATACAATGCGTAACTTTTTCTTTTTTCTAATGATTGCTGCTTTTGCAGTAGGATTCCCAATATCTAATGCAAAGGCTGAAATGCCTGTTGCCGTTATTGACTTGGCAAAAATCATTGAAACTTCTGCTGCAGGCAAAGATTTACAAGTTAAATTTAAGGAAAAGAAAGATGCTGTTCAAAAAGAGGCGATTGCATATGAAAAAGATTTAAAATCTAAAGAAGAAACGCTGATGAAAGATAAAAAATCTTTAGACGAGAAGGCATTTAATGAAAAGAAAGCAAAGTTTGAAGTTGGTTTGAAGAAAAAAAGAGAAGAAGTCTTAACAAAAAATATGAATCTTGAAAAATCTAAAACGGCTGCACTTGGAACCATTCAATCAAATGTTGCAAAAATTTGCGCAGATATTGCTGCTGAGAAAAAGATTCAAGTTGTTCTTGACAGGGGTGCAGTTGTCATTGCCCAACAGGCGTTGGACATTACTCCTGAGGTTATTAAAAAATTAGACGAAACATTGAAGTCAGTCCCATTGAAATAGAGGCTTTTGTGGCAGATATAAATTACTTTGCCAAACCAACCCCTGTGTCATTGGCACAATTATCGGTTAGAATTGGGGCATCTCTCTCAAATCCTAATGATTCAGATTTTTTTATTGATGGTGTTGCGGGGCTTGATGTTGCTCAGTCAAATCATTTGGCTTTTTTGGATAATAAAAAATATCGCAATCAATTCTCATCAACTAAAGCTGGGGCGGTTATCATTCATCCTGATATGGTGTCTATTGCCCCTGATGGTGCGAGGCTTTTATTATCCGAAACTCCTTATAAATCCTATGCCATGGCTGCCCAGTTATTATACCCTGAAAAAAGACCTGATATTGGCATTTCGGATATCTCTCGTATCCACGCAAGCGTAAAAATTGGAACGGGTGCTAGTATAGGCGACTTTGTGTGTATTGCAGAAAATGTTGAAATTGGAGACAATGTATGGATTGATCCTTATGTCTCAATTGAATCAGGAGTACGCATTGGTAATAATTGCCGATTTGGGTCTCACTCATCAATTAGTCACTCAATCATTGGGGATAATGTCCGTCTTTATCCTGGGGTGCGTATCGGTCAGGATGGTTTTGGATTCGCAATTGATCCAACAGGATTTGTAAAAGTTCCCCAACTTGGGCGCGTTGTGATGGGTAATAATATTGAAGTTGGTGCCAATACTTGTATTGATAGAGGTTCCAGTGGTGACACAATGATTGGAACAGGGACATGGATTGATAATTTGGTACATATTTCTCACAACGTCATTATTGGTCGAAGTTGTGTGATCGTTGCACAGTCAGGAATTGCGGGAAGTACGGAATTAGGTGATTTTGTTGTGCTGGGTGGTCAGGTAGGAGTATCAGGGCATTTAAAAATTGGTTCTATGGCCAGAGTGGCCGCAAAATCAGGTGTTACTAAAAATATTCCCTCAAAAGAGGAATGGATGGGGTATCCAGCAATGCCGATGAAGCAATTTCTGCGACAGGTCATTAAGGCCAAACATCTAACTGAAAAATAAAAATTAAATGAGGTTAAAATGAATCAGGTTACAGAGAAAAAAAATGAAATATCACTATCCGAAATAATGGATAGAATTCCCCATCGTTATCCGATGCTTTTGGTTGACAGAATTTTAGAATATGTTCCAAATGTAAGTGCTGTCGGTCTTAAAAATGTGACCTTTAATGAACCCTTTTTTCAAGGCCATTTTCCAGGTAATCCCGTTATGCCGGGTGTCTTGATTGTTGAAGCAATGGCACAAACTGCGGGCATTCTGGTTGTTCATAGTTTAGGGCATGGCGGACAAGGGAAGATGGTCTATTTTATGACGATTGAACAAGCCAAGTTTAGAAAGCCTGTTATTCCGGGTGATAGTATGCACATTCATGTTCATTGCCTGAAATCGCGTGGTAATGTTTGGAAATTTCGTGGGGAAGCTAAGGTTGATGGCGTTCTCTGTGCTGAGGCTGAATACAGCGCGATGATTTTTGATAAAGCGCCGTAGTTGAAATTATAACTTGCAATATAAGGAAAAGATTTGTGATTTGTCCCACAACAAACCATAAGCGAAATTAAAAATATGAGTACACAAATACACCCTACAGCAATTATCGATAGCAAAGCCCAGATAGGGGTGAATGTTGTCATTGGACCTTATTCTGTTATTGGCAAAGATGTTAAACTCCATGACGGAGTTGAGCTTAAATCCCATGTTGTGGTTGAGGGCCATACAACTGTGGGTGAAAAAACGGTTATTTATCCTTTTGCATCTATTGGTCATGCTCCACAGGATTTGAAATTTCATGGCGAAGAATCTGAACTAATTATTGGTAAAAATAATACAATACGCGAACACGCAACGCTTAATCCGGGAACAGAAACAGGCGCGATGAAGACAGTGGTTGGCGATAATTGCCTTCTGATGATGAGTACACATGTGGCTCATGATTGCGTATTGGGCAATCATGTTATCATGGCGAATAATGCAACATTGGGTGGTCATGTGATTGTTGGCGACCATGTATTGATAGGTGGATTATCTGCTGTTCATCAATTTATTCGTATTGGGTCATTTGCCGTGATTGGTGGAATGTCTGGCGTTGAAAGCGATGTCATTCCCTATGGCCGTGTAAAAGGTGAACGGGCATTTTTGGCGGGGCTTAATCTTATTGGGTTAGAACGCAATGGATTTGATAAAGATCAAATTAAGCTCTTGCAACGCGCCTTTAATGAATTATTTGGTAACGAGGGAACGTTAGAACAACGTATTGATATGGTTGCCAGTGATTTTTCTTCCAGTTCAGCCGTGATGCAGATTATTGATTTCGCCCGCAGTAAAACAAGATTTCCATTATGCTCCCCGCCCAGAAAATCGGCTTAATTGCTGGGCAGGGTGTCCTGCCTGAATTATTGTTAAAAAAATGGGAATCTCAGGGGCTCATTCCTGTGATTGTGGCACTCAATAATATTACCCCTCTTGAAATAACCAAAAATCGTTTGTCAGGTCAATTTTCAATTGGTCAGGCAGGGCATATCCTTAATTTCTTTAAATCTCACGGAATTGAAAAATTAGTTATGGTTGGGGGATTAAAGCGCCCTAATTTCTGGACTTTACGGACTGACTTTGTAGGTCTGAGCATTATTATAAAATTACTTCTTCGACGTATGGGCGATGATAGTTTATTAAAATTTATTCGAAATGAAATAAAATCCTTTGGGATAGACGTTGTTGGGATTCACGAATTTATGCCAGATCTTCTTTGCCCTTTAGGTGTATTGGGAAATATACAACCTAGCGAAAGTGATTTAAAAACTATTGCGGACGGATTTATATCTGCCAAATCACATGGCGCAAAAGATAAAGGGCAGTCGATTATCATCAATGCTCAGGGTGTTTGCGGGGTTGAAGATGTTAATGGAACAAACGCATTGATTAAATCCTGTGCCACATTCAAAGGTACAATTTTAGTAAAGGTTGCAAAACCACAGCAAGATTTGGCATTTGATATGCCAACCATAGGTGTTTCAACTATTGAATTAGCCTATAAATCTGGATTAAAAGGAATCGGTGTTGAGGCGAATAAAACAATGATTGTTAATAGGGATTTAGTTATCCAAAAATGTAACGACTATGGGCTGTTTATTATGGGGCTGAAGGAATAGAAATGACATTCAAAGTATTTATTATTGCAGGCGAAGAATCAGGCGATAAGCTAGCCCAGAGTCTCATGTATTCTTTAAAATCTATTCATCCAGACATTGAGTTCCGCGGGATAGGTGGAGCAGGGATGAAGGAGGCGGGATTAAGTGGTAGTTTATTCCCAATGGACGAGCTATCGGTGATGGGAATCGCAGAGGTACTCCCACGCATTCCAAAATTTATTAACCTTATTTCAAAAACTGTGCAAGCTATTCGTGTTTTTAATCCTGACGTAGTTATCACCGTTGATGCCCCTGATTTTTCGTTCCGTGTTCAAAAGAAGGTTAGGTCATATAAACTCTCTGCAAAGCAATTTCATTACGTCGCCCCAACAGTTTGGGCGTGGCGTTCTGGCCGTGCCGCAAAGGTTAAACAATTTTTAGATGGTATGATTTGCTTATTTCCGTTTGAGCCAATATATTTTGAGCGCGAGGGATTAAAATCAATTGCCGTGGGGCATCCAATGGTATCGTCAGGTTTAATGGACGGTGACGCAGGGCGGTTTAGAAATAAATTTAACATTACCCTTGAGAGAAAAATCTTAGGCTTGTTTTGCGGAAGTAGAACATCCGAGGTGCGTTTACTTGCACCATTATTGATTGATGTCGCAAAAAAATTAAAGGAAACATATCCTGATCTGATATGTGTTGTACCGACTTTACCAAAATGGAAAGACGAATTAGAGGGGCTGTTTAAGCTTGTTCATCTTGATGCAATCGTAATAACAGACAATGATAACAAATGGGATGCTTTCCACGCTCCTGATGTCTCAATCGCAGTATCAGGAACTGTGGGGTTAGAGGTCGCATTGGCGGGTGTCCCACATATAATCGTTTATAAAATGAATAAATGGACATGGGAGATTATTAGCCGCGTGGTTAAAACTAAATTTGCTCATTTAGGAAATATTTTGTTGGGGCAAAGTGTTTACCCAGAATTTCTTCAGGACAATGCAACAGTTGATAATATTATCCCTGCCATTGAAAATCTTTTGGTATCAGAAATTGAACGCAAAATTCAAAATGAGTCATCTAAGAAAATTCATTACTTGTTGGAGCCTAATCCCAATGAAAAAGCCGCAGACAGAGCAGCGGCTTTTATAAGTTCATATTTTAAGAATGATTAAAAATCACGACTAAAATTCACATAAAATCTTGCATCATCATCGCCCTCGGCTGACACATCACGTGTCAAAGGTAATGCAACCATAAATCCAGC
>Ga0209181_10000864_pt1 | contig 54650 bp, 46 predicted proteins | sample MAT05_FD_187208 | JGI IMG/M metagenome (GOLD analysis project Ga0209181, IMG submission 187208) | Freshwater microbial communities from Lake Fryxell liftoff mats and glacier meltwater in Antarctica - MAT-05 (SPAdes) (version 2) | ecosystem: Environmental > Aquatic > Freshwater > Ice > Liftoff... | reverse complement strand
CGACATCGAGGAGAGCATGCAGGCCGCTCAGGCCATCGGCGACGATCGCCTGCAGAAGATGGCGGGCCAGCGCGTCAACCCCGAGACCTTCACCCACGGCTCGTCGGCGCAGCGCGCCCGCTGGTTCAAGCGCGGCTTCGACTCCGGATCGCTCAAGGCCTGCGACACCTTCGCCGCCGACGCGTTGTGATCACTTGGCGTAGTGACGCTTCACCCAGGCGGTGAACGCGGCGCCGAACTTCGTGAAGAGCGCGCGGGTGGCGTCGTTGGTGAGGGTGTCGCCGTCGAAGAGCTTGCCCGCGTTGCCCACGTACATCTCGGGCTGCTGCAGCACCGGCACGTCGAGGAACACCAGCGACTGCCGCAGGTGATGGTTGGCGCCGAAGCCGCCGAGCGCGCCCGGGGACACGCTGACCACCGCGCCCGGCTTTTTGCTGAACACGCTCGAGCCGTAGGGCCGCGAGCCGACGTCGAGCGCGTTCTTGAGCGCGCCCGGCACCGAGCGGTTGTACTCGGGCGTCGCGAACAGGAAGCCGTCGACGTCCTTGGTCGCGGCGCGAAACCCGGTCCACGCCGCCGGCGGTGCGTCGGTCTCGAGGTCCTCGTTGTACAGCGGCAGGTCGCCGAGCTCGACGTGGACGAACGTGAGCTCGGGCGTCACCGCCTCGATCGCGCGCGCGACCTTCCGGGTGATCGACTCTTTACGCAAGCTTCCCACGAGGACGGCGATCTTCATGGGCCAAGCCTAGCCGACGCCGGCTAGAACTGGCGGGCGGTGCGGCCGAAGTCGACCCCGGCGCCCGTGACGGTGCCGGCCTGCTCGGTGGGCGCGGTGCCGCGGACGAAGGGCAGCTCGAGAGCGCCGCCCCCGCCGGGCGCGGCCAAGAGGCCGGTCTCGCGATCGATGCGCGCCCACTCGATCTCGGCGGGCGGGTCGCCGACCACCGAGCTGGCGGGTCGGGTGCCCTCGGCGAGCCTGATGATCGTCATCCAACCCGGCAGCGCGGCGTGGGCGCCGTCGGCCTTGGGACCCAGGGTGTGCGACGGCGCGTCGTGCCCGACCCACAGCGCCGCGGTGACGCGCGCGGTGAAGCCGACGAACCAGGCGTCGCTGTTGCCGTTGGTGGTGCCGGTCTTGCCCGCGGCCGGGCGATCGAGGCCGCGGGCAGCGGCGCCGGTGCCGCGCCGGACCACGCCGCTCATGAGCTCGCGCAGCAGATACGCGGTGTCCTCGTCGACGATCGCGCCGCGGGTGGCGCCGGACCGCACCGACCGATCGCGTCCAGCGAGCGCCGCCAGACGATCGAGGCGACGGGCCGGAGCGATCCAGGGATCGTCGGGCACCGCGGCGTCGAACAGCACCTGGTCGCCGCGCCGGATGCGCACGATGACGCGAGCCGCGACGTCCCAGCCGCCCCGCGCGATGATCGCGTAGGCCCGCGCCAGCTCGATCGGCACGACGCAGCTCGCGCCCAGCGCCATCGGCCGCAGGTCGGAGATCGCGGTCGTGATGCCGAGCCGGCGGGCCAGCCCGATCACGGCCGGCGCGCCGGTGCGATCGAGCACGTCGATCGCGGGCGTGTTGAGCGAGGCCGCGAACGCGTCGGCGACCAGCGCGACGCCGCGGAACTGGTGGCCCGAGCGCGGCTTCCAGTGCACGTCGGTGGCCTCGTCGTACTCGGCGATCGGCGCGTCGCGCAGCGGGGTGCCGAGCGTGATGTCGCCGTGCTCGAGCGCGGCGCCGTAGACGATCGGCTTCCACGCCGAGCCGGGCTGGCGACAAGCCTGAGTGAGCCGATCGAAGGCGCCGATCTGCCAGGCCCGCCCACCCGCCATCGCCTCGATGTAGCCGGTGCGGTGATCCCACGCGATCGCGGCGGCCTCGGGCGGGTCGCCCTTGCCGGCCAGCACGTCGCCGGTGCGCCGGACCACCGCCTCGGTGCGCGCGACTAGCGCGGGCGAGGCCGCGGTCTCGATCGCCAGCCCGCCCCGCGCGACCTCGAGCGGGATCGACTCCTCGACGAGCCGGCGGACGTGCTCGGTGTACCAGGGCGCGCGGGTGCCGTAGAGATCGGCACGGTGGGCGAGCGCGATCGGGCGAGCCACCGCGGCGAGCCGCGCGGTCTCGTCGAGGAGCCCGGCCCGGGTCATGCGGGCGAGGATCTCGTCGCGCCGGGCCTTGGCCGCCGCGGCGTCCTTGCGCGGATCGAGGCGGCTCGGGGCCTGGATGAGCCCAGCGAGCAGCGCGGCCTCGTCGACGCTCAGCGCCGACAGCGGCTTGCCGAAGTACGCATCCGCGCCGGCGGCCACGCCGTAGGCGCCCGCGCCGAGGAAGACGAAGTTCAGGTACGCCTCGAGGATCTGCGGCTTGGTCCAACGCTGCTCGAGGCGGCGCGCCACCAGCGCCTCGCGGACCTTGCGCCGCGCCGTGCGCTGGTTGCCGACGCCCTCGGGCGACAGGTTGCGGGCCAGCTGCTGCGTGATCGTCGACGCGCCTTGCACCGCACGGCCGGCCCGGACATCGATCCAGATCGCGCGCGCGATGGCCTGGTAGTCGACGCCGTGGTGGCTGGCGAACCGCACATCCTCGGCCGATAATACTGCGTAAATCAATTCCGGCGGCACCTGAGCCAGCTGGACGTACTGGCGGCGGCCCACGACCGCGCCATCGGTGAACGGCAGCTCGGTCAGCGCGGTGCCGTCGATGGCGGTGATGGTCGAGGTCGCGTGGGCGTCGCGCATCCAGGCCGCCACGTCGGGCACCTCGGGCAGATCGCGGGCCCAGCGCCGCAAGGTCGCGACCGCGATCGCGCCGGCGACGAGCGGCGCCGCGACGACGAACCACAGCACCAGCACCAGCACGATCCGCCACCAGTGTCCGCCGGTGCGTCGGTTCGCGACGATCACCGGCTCGGTCATGCGAACAGCGCCATCTGCTGAGGCGGCCCCAGCACTCGCGCGCGCGGTCCGATGGCGGCCGCGATCGCGGCAGCGCAGGGCCCAGTCACGCCGACCGCGGCCGCGCTCGAGCGCGCGACGAAGCCGAGCAGGCCTTCGCGATCGGCCGCGCCGCTCCACGCGATCGCGGCGTCGACGTCGAGGCGGCGCACCACGTCACGCTCGGTGGCCAAGCCCGACGCCAGGATCACCCGGGTCGTGCGCCCGGCGGTGGCGGCGGCGACGCGCTCGCGATCGCGCACCAGCCACACCAGCGCCCCGGCCCGCGCGACGCTGCGCCGCAAGCTCGGCGCCGGCAGCTTGGCGTCGACCAGCCGGCGGGCCGCGATCGCGATCGCCCGGTGGGCCGCGACCTCGAGCCCGGCGCCGGCCAGGCACGCGGCCAGCTCGAGCCCGCGCAGCGCGCTGGTCACCAGCACCACGGGCAGCGCGCCGCTGGCCGCGGTCTCGCGACACAGCGCGACGGTGCGGGCCTCGGCGTCGACGGGGAACTGGTGGTGGCGCTCGCCGTAGGGCGCGGCCACGACCAGCGTGTCGCACGGCGCGAGATCGGCGCGGCCGGGCTGGATCGCGCCGGCGTACAGCACGCGATGCGCGCCGACCTCGACGGTGAGCGCCGCCGCGCCCGGGCCGTAGCCGCTCGGGATCAAGCACAGCCGGTTGGTGCCGAGGGTGAACGGGCGATGCATCGGCGCCGCGAGATGCGCGTCCTGCGCTGCGCCCAACAGCGCCAGGGTGGCGGCGGTCGCGATGAGCTGGCCGTGACCGGCGCGCCCGGTGCGATCGGCCGCGGACACGAAGCACACCGCTCGCGCCCGCCGCGCGTCGCACCAGATCGACGTGCCGAGCACGTGGACTCCGTCGCGCCAGGCGACGCCCAGCGGTGCCGCCCCCCGGATCCGGCGCTTCATCAGGTCAGCGTGTCTTCGGGGAGCGTGCCGGCGAGGAACGCGCGCTCGAGGGCGTCGATGGTCGCGGCCACCGCGGCGACCTCCGACTCGGCCAGGCGAAACACGATGCCCATGCCGGCGACGTCCTCGTCCTCGGGCACGACGGTGTGCGAGACCCGGCCCAGCACCGACAGCGGCTCGGCGCGGCCCGGGATCGCGATGATCAGATGGACCTCGGCGCCCTCGGGCAGCGGCTCCGCGCTGGTGACGAACACGCCCTGGTCATTGATGTCGCGCGTGCGGCTCTGGACCGGGCCCTTGAGCCCGCCGTAGGTCACGGCAAGCGACACGGGAATGCGGCGGCGCTCGCGCAGGTCGAGCATGCCGCCGCGCACGAAGCCGTTGAGATAGTTGATCTTCTCGCGCTCGTCGGCGCCGAGGCCGACCAGGCTCACGCCGGCGCCGCGGTGGCCGATGATCTGGCCGCGCAGGATCACGCGCGGGCCGTTGGCGCCGACGGTGAGATCGATGCGCACCGCCTCGCCGAGCGCGGGTGCGGGGGAGGCGTCGACCGCGAGCGTGCCGTCGCGTGGATCGAAGATCTTGATCCACTCCGACGGGCTCTCCAGTCGCAGCACGACGCGCACGCGGCGACGATACCAGAAACTACTTGAGCGCGAACTTGAGCGTGCCGTGCGTCGAGCCGCGATCGACCTCGACCGCGAGCTTCTTGGCCGAGAGGAGGCGGACGTAGACGCCGGCCGCGTCGTCGAGGCTGCGGATGGGCGCACCGTCGATGGCGGTGATCACGTCGCCGGCCCGCAAGCCGAGGCGGTGCGCGTACGACGCGGCGGGAACCGTGGTGAGCTGCACGCCGCGACCGGTGCGCAGAAAGCCCAGGTCCTTGTGCAGCTTGTCGAAGTCGGCGAGCGCGGCGGACAGCTCGCCGCGCTGCAGGCCGAGCTCGGCGGCGCGGATGGTCTCGACGGCGGGCGCGACCGGTGCTGGCGCGGGCACGGGCACGACCGGCGCGGGCACGGGCACGACCGGCACGAGCACGACCGGCGCGGGCCCGACCGGCGCGGGCCCGACCGGCACAGCCTCGAGCGGCGGCGTCGCGCCGTAGGGATCGATCGTCGACGCGCGCTGCTGGCTGGGCGCGAGCACTTCGCGCACCAGCGCGTGCGCATCGATCACGCCGAGCCGAGGAGCGGAAGGTGCCGTAATCATCACGGGCGCGTAGGGGTCGAGCAGGCCACTCACGTCGTCGATCAACGTCGGCGAGTACGGGTCGAGGAGCGCCCAGTTGACCGGCGCCGGCGCGACCACCGACGCAGTCGGCGTCTCGGCCACCAGCACGATCTCTCGCGCGCCCTGCTGCACCACGACCTGATCGTCGCCGATCTCGATGATCTGGTACTTGCCGATCCGCTCCCCTTCGCTCACCACCACATGCCGCCCGGTCTGCTTGTCGAGCACCAGCGCCTGCTGGGTCTCGCCGTACACCTCGAGCACCCGGAGGCCGACCTTGCCGACCCGGGGCTTGGCCGTCGAGGGGCCCTCGGCCTGCGCCAGCGGCGCGGCGGCGAGGAGGATTCCGAGGATGAAACCGAGGCGAGCCAGCATGACGAAGTTCGCTGCTGCAATCCGCATTCCGCGGCCTGGCCGCGCTGATCAGCGTACTTGCATGGTGGGTGTCGTCAAGCCTTCACGATCGGGCCCGTCAACTGTGTCGCACCCGCCCACCATCGGGGAACGAGGCAGCTATTTCGCCGACGCCTTGGCGTCGCTCGATCCCTCGAGATCCGACAGGTCGAGATCCTCGAGCTCCTTCAGATCCTCGGCGGTGAGCCCGCCCGGCGTGATCGCGCCACCTGACGAGGCCGACTTGGCGGGCGCCTCGTCGTCGGCGCCGGCCTTGAGCATCTTGTCGCCGCCGCCCTTGGGCGCGTCGAGGGTCAGGCCCATCTTGGCCTTCAGCTCCGAGAGCGCGTCGTCGTCGTTGGCGCCGCCGGCCTCGAGCGCGAGGAACTTGGACTCGAGGGTGTCGCCCGACAGCTCACCGGCGAGCTCCGCGCCGGCCTCGGCCTCGGCCTCCATCAGCGCGATGCGGTCGGCCATGCGGTCGAACGTGTCGAAGGCGCTGGTGTCGCCCAAGCCCTGCATCGTGTTGGCGATCTGCTGCTGCGCCTCGGCGCGCTTCTTCCGCGCGACGAGGATGTTTTTCTTGCGCTTGGCTTCCTCGATCTTGTTGTTGAGGAGGCGCAGCGCGTCCTTCAACTTGTCGACGGCCTGCTTCTGCGAGACCCACTGGGTCTGATACTGGCCGGCGATGTTCTCGTGCTCCTGCTTGCGCGCGAGCGCTTGCCGGGCGAGCCCATCGTCGCCGCCGCGCACCGCGACCATCGCCTTGCGCTCCCACTCCTTGGATTTGTCCTGCTCGGCGGAAGTCTGCTTTTGCAGCTTCTTCTCGTCGGCGATGGCGACCGCGACAGCTTTCTTGGCCTCGGCCAGCTGTTGCTGCATCTCCAGCACCACCTGGGTGAGCATCTTCTCCGGATCCTCAGCCTTGGTGATAAGGTCGTTGAGGTTCGACTTGATCAGCGTGCCGAGTCTCGAGAAGATTCCCATGGTTTTTTCCTGCGTTGCGCGTGCGGGACGAGCCTACGGGATCAAGTGCGCGGTTGCAACGCGGCGGCCACGCGTGCTAACTCGCCCGCGGTCGGAAATGCCATCGCTGCCGCGCCACGTGGGCATCATCATGGACGGGAATGGCCGCTGGGCCCAGCTCCGCGACCTGCCCCGGCTCGAAGGGCACCGAATCGGCGCCGAGAGCGTGCGGGACATCACCCGGGCCGCCCGCGAGCTGGGCCTCGAGGCCCTGACGCTCTACGCGTTCTCGTCGCAGAACTGGGCCCGCCCCCCCGACGAGGTCCACGGCCTGATGGAGCTGCTGCGCGACTACCTCGACGGTGAGCGCAGCGAGATCATGGACAACAACATCCGGCTCCACGCGATCGGCGACCTCGAGCGCCTGCCGGCGATGGTGCGGGACCCCCTCGACGCGCTCCGCCACGACTCGGCCGGCAACACCGGCATGACCCTGACCCTGGCGCTGTCGTATGGCGGCCGGGAATCGCTGGCCCGCGCCGCCGCCGCCCTCGCCAAGGACGTGGCCGCTGGCACCGTCGCGCTGCGCGACATCGACGCCGAGCGCTTCGGCACGTATTTGCCTACCGCCCAGCTGCCGCCTTTGGACCTGCTGGTCCGCACCAGCGGTGAGCAGCGCATCTCGAACTTCATGCTGTGGGAGCTGGCCTACGCCGAGCTGGTCTTCGTCGACGTGCTGTGGCCCGACTTTCGCCGCGACCAGCTCGCGCGCTGCCTGTCGGCCTACGGTGCCCGCGAGCGTCGGTTCGGCCTCACCGCGGCCCAGCTCCTCGACAGCGACGTCGAGGAGTCCAGCGCTTGACGGGTCCGACGGCCCGCGGTTAGCTGCCGCCCAGTGGCTCTCGGCAACCTCGCGTCGCGTTTCCTCGTCGCAGTCATCGCTGCGCCGATCCTGATCCTCGGCTTCTACGCGAGGTCACCGATCTACACGTGGGCGATCGTGTTCGCGGCATCGATGCTCGCGATGCAAGAGCTCTTCGCGATGGTGCTGCCCGACAAGCGCGACCGCGTCGCGGCGCTGGTTTTCGGCGCGCTGGCCTGCCTGGCGTTCTACTGGATGGACCCGCTGGCGCTGCCGAAGCGCGCGCCCTGGATGTACTTGACCGACAGCACCTATCCGGTGCTGCTGCTCGCGGTGGTCGGGCCCTGCCTCTACTACCTGTTCCGTTTCGGCGACCTGACCACGGTCGCGGCCCGCATGGCCGCCACGGTGTTCGGCATCGTCTACGCCGGGCTCCTGCTCACTACGGTCGCCAAGCTGAAGCTCTTCGGTGGTCCCGAAAACGGCGGCCACTTCGTCATGTTCTCGCTGGTGGTCATGTGGTTGGGCGACACCGGCGCCTACTTCGCCGGGCGCTTCCTCGGCAAGGCAAAGCTCTACCCCGCGGTGTCGCCCAAGAAGACCCGCGCCGGCGCTGTCGGCGGGCTGGTCGGCTCGTTCGCCGCCGCCGCGCTCATGAAGGTGCTGTGGTCCCAGGCGCCAGGCAGCCCGGTGTGCCCGTTGCACTGGCTCGACATCGCGCTGCTCGCCATCCCGGGCGCCGCGCTCGGCCAGATGGGCGACCTCGCCGAGTCGCTGCTCAAGCGCTCGACCGGCGTGAAGGACTCGGGCTCGATCTTGCCGGGCCACGGCGGCATCCTCGATCGCATCGACGCGGTGTTGTTCTTCGCGCCGTACATGCACGTCTACATGATCGTGCGCTTCGCCTTCTACCCGCCGACCTGACGTGAGATCCGCCTGCGAGGTCGCGCGTTTGCACGTGCATGTCCTCGCAGCTGGCCCTCCGCATCGGCGTCGTCCTGTCGGGCACGGTCATCGCCGAGCACGTGCTTCGCGACCGCCGGGCCTTCTCGATCGGGCAGTCGACCCGCGCGACGGTGTCGATCCCGGTGCCCGATCTACCCCGTAGCCTCGACCTGCTCACGCTGGTCGATGGCGGCATCCGGGTCCGCCTGCCCGCCGGCGCCGAGGCCCGGGTCTCGGTGGGCGACACGCTGCTGACCCGCGCCGAGCTCGACGCCCGCGGCAGCCGAGCCGGCGGCGCGACCACCGTGGTGGTGCCGAGCGACGCCCACGGTCGCATCGAGCTGGGCAGCGTGCGCGTGCTGTTCCAGGGCGTGACCCTGCCGGCCGCGGTCGCGCCGGCCAAGTTGCCGCGCGCGCTGCAAGCCACGCTGGGCGATCGCGTCGACCGCCGGCTCGCGGCCTTCGTCGCGGCCAGCGTGCTGGCCCACGTCGCGCTCATGTCCGCGGCGTCGCTCAACGACCCGCCCCAGGAGCAATCGACCGCGCGGCGCGCGACCGAGCAATACGCCGACGAGACGATCGCGATCATCGACGCCGACGACCCGCTGCTCGCCCAGCCGGAGCCGACCGAGCTGGCCGACGAGCCGGCCGAGCCCGCGCCGGGCGCCCAGACACCCAGCAAGCCCGGGCCGAGCAACGAGCCGAAGCCGGCGCCTCGCCCCGGCAAGCCCGCCGAACCCGGCTCGCTCACCGACCCCTCCGACGACGCGACTCGCTTCGCCGACGATCTGTTCTCGTCCGACGCCGGCGGCTTGCGGCCCGGCGAGCTGACCGGCCGCAAGCCCGGCAGCGATCTCGGCAAGCAGCTCGACGAGATCGCCGCGTCGGGCGCCAACACCTCGATCGGCAACGGCACCCAGGTCGCGACCCGCGATCGTGAGGGCGTGCGTCCCGGCACTGCGCAGGAGCCGCTCGTGAACGGCTCGGGCCCGGTCATCCACACGCCCGGCAAGGAGCCCGAGACGGTGCCGCCCGGTCGCATCCGACCGGTGCCGCCCAAGAACCCGCCGGGCGGCCCGGACGTCGATTCGATCATCCGCAAGATCTCCACGACCTACGTCGGCGGCCTGCAGCGTTGCTACAAGAAGGCGCTCGCGGGCGACGCCAAGCTGGCCGGCAAGATCATCCTGACCTTCACGGTCACCGATCGCGGCAAGCTCTCCGACGGTCGCGCCGCCGGCGTCGACGACACCTTGGCCGACTGCGTCGAGGGCCTGATGACCTCGTGGACCTTCACGCCGGTCGTCGACGCCGACGGTGACGCGACCGACGTCGACCTCAAGCTGCCGCTGCAGCTCACGCCGACCTGACCCGGCGAGCCCGAGCGGTCGCGGTCACCAGGGGTACGTCCCGCCCTTCCAGTCGCGGAACGTGCCGGTCTCGGCGAGGGTGAGCGCGTCGATCTCGCGCAGCATGCCCGTGACCGACTCGTCGACGGTGATCGCGGCGCTCGGGCCGCCCATGTCGGTGCGGACCCAGCCCGGGTTGATCACGGCGCAGGTGACGCCGTCGCCGCGCAGGTCGTTGGCGAGGGTCTTGGCGGCCATGTTGAGCGCCGCCTTCGACATGCGGTAGGCGTAGAAGCTTCCGCTGCCGTTGTCGCCGATCGAGCCCATGCCCGACGTGACGTGGACGACCTTGGCGTTGGCCGCGCGCCGCAGGTTGGGCAGGAGCGCCAGCGTCACCCGCAGCGGGCCCAGCGCGTTGACCTGATACGTCGTGACCGCGTCGGCGAAGTCGATGCCGTCGATCGACTGCGTGGCGCCGCCGTACACGCCGGCGTTGTTGACGAGGAGCTCGACCGCGACCTCACCGACCTCGCCGGCGAAGCGCCGCACGCTGTCGTCGTCGGCCACGTCGCAGGCCAGCACCCGCAGCCGGCCGTCGCTCTGCTCGGCGAGGGCTGCCAGCTCGGTAGCTCGGTCGGGGTCGCGGGTCGCCGCGACGAGCTCGCCGCCCCGCGCGGCCAGCTGACGCACCAGGCCAAGCCCGATGCCACGATTTGCTCCAGTGACGATGACTGCCATTGGCGCACGTTAGGGCCCGCGAGTGGACAAGTCGATCGATGATCGCGGTCGAGGCGCTCGGATGGCAAGGCGACGGTGAGGACCGCAGGGGAGCATCCTCGACGGAGGTGACCCGAGGACCGGAACCGGCAACGCAGCCAGCCGGGATGGATCGTCCGCGAGAACGGTCGACTTGTTCATTCGCGGGCCCTTAGCTGGTACATCGGCGCGATGCAGCGCCTCGAGGCGATCGGCTACTGGGGCTACCCGCTGGTGGCGAGCAGGTACCCCGATCCCCAGCGCCTCGTCGGACGGTGGGCGCCGGCCCGGCGCGCCGCGGTGGTCGCGTACCTCCAGCGCGGCGCGCTGTTCGAGCGCTACGGCGGCTACTCGTTCTGTCGGTTCGCGTGCGGCGCGACGTCGCGGGCGATGGGCTGTCGCGATCGGTTCGACGGTGCGTGGATCTGGCCCGAGGGGCTCGCGCACTACGTCGAGGTCCACGGCGTGCGCCTGCCCGAGCGGTTCATCCGCCACGCGCTGCGCCGCGGCGACGCGCCCATGCCGACCCGCCCGCCTCGCCGCGAGGGACTCATCGACGAGGCGAGCTGGCTGGCGTGGGGTCAGCGCGCGTCGAGGCCGGCGTCGGGACAGGGCGGGCAGTCGAGGTAGAGCGTCGACCACGCCGGGCCGCCCGGCGCCTCGCCGTCGCAGTAACAACAGTCGTACGACGCACCGCACACGTTGGCGCAGACCTCTGCCGCGCGCGGGCAAGCGTCACGTTCGGCGACCACCGCCTCACAGCCTCCCGGCGGCGGCCCCGAGCAGCCGAGCGCCTCGCCGTCGGGCGCCGCGTCGACGATCGCGTCGGGCGCGGCGTCGATCGAGGGCGGTTCGTCGTCGCTGTTGCAACCGACCAGCGCCACCATCACCAACGCCGCGATCGTCGGACTGAGCGTCACATGATGAGTGTAACGCCGTCGCGCATCACGACGCTGTGATGCTTGCTGCGCTGCCCCGATGTGCTTTTCTCTGCCGCACTATGAACGCTCGCTTCGCATTTTGTCTCTCCTGGCCGCTCGCGCTCGCGCTCGTCGCGTGCGGCGACGACTCCGGCTCCACCGCCATCGACGCCCCGCTCGCCATCGACGCCCCGCTCCCGCTCGACGCCCCGCTCCCGGTCGACGCCTCCATCGACGCGCCGGTGTGTGCGCTCACCGGCTATCCGCCGGCGGTGCGCGCGATCTCGACCGATCTGCGGTCGGATACAACGCTCACCCTCGATGGCACCGGCACCCGCTGCGAGCAGATCGTCCGCGCGCTGCTCGGTCCCGGTCGTCCTCCTGAGCTGGCCCAGCTCGACGCCACCGGCTTCACCGGCACGTGTACCCACGACACCGTGCTCGATCGCGAGATCGTCCGCCTGCGCGGGCCGAGCTACGGCGGCGTGCCACTCTACGCGCCGGTCCAGGACGCGCTGGTCCACGTCAGCGCCGCCAACACCGTCGTGTTCCTGCACGGCGACTTCCTGCCCGCCGGCGCGCTGCCGGCCGCGGGCTGCCTCGGCGAAACCGCGATCGCCGCGTCGGTGCCGGGCCGCTCGATGGGCTACTACCGGTTCTCGGCATGCACACCGCAAGGCCCGGGCGAGTACACCATCGCGGCCGACGACGACATCGACGTCGGTCCCGAGGGGGCATACCTCGACGAGAGCGGCCAGCTCCATCGAGCCCGCGCCGTCGACGTCTATCTCGATCCGAGCCACGTCGACAGCGAGATCGGCAACAGCGACGCGTTCTGCTGCTCAGGTGCGACGCTCGATCACTGCGTCGGCCAGCGGCTCTTCATCGACACGTACACCGGCGAGCTGCTCGGCCAAGAGTCGCACTGCCACACCTGCTGACTTCTTCGAGCGGCACCCGAAGGCCGCTCGACCAGCCGCGCGCGATGAGCCGCGACCGAGCCACGCGCGGTCACACCGCGTCGTCGTCGGTGCTCGCGGCCAGCGCCGCGCGCGGATCGCGCTTGGCGTCGGGCGGCGTGCCGGTGCGGGTGTGCTCGAAGGGCTTGGGCCGGGCCAGCGCGGCGCTGCCGGCCTCGCCCTTGCCGCAGGCCAGCACCTTGCGACCGACCGCGAAGAAGGTCGTCATCTTGCCCAGGTCGAGGCTCTCGACGACGCCCTGTCCGAAAACCGGATGCTCGACGCGCTCGCCGACCGCGTAGCGCTCGCTCGCCGCGTAAGGCCGCGGCGGCTTGTCGAGATCGGCGGCGACCGACGGCCTCTCGAAGCGCTCGACGACCTTCATCTGACGCGCCGGGCGAGGCGCGCTGGTCGGCGTGCGCTTGGCGCGCTCGTCGGGCTTCTTGGGGTTGCGGTAGCGGTGCTGGCCGCCGCACTCCTTGCAGATCACACGAACGATATCCTGGCCGACCTTGGCGACGATCACGTGCCAAACGTCGCCGCACTTGCTGCACAGCGACTCGATGTCGGCTCCAACTGCTGGCGTCATGGGCGGCGCACTATACACGCGCCGCGGCCCACGTCACCGCGCTACCGTCGGGCATGAGCCTGGTCCGTTTGCGTCCGCTCGCCGAGACCGATGTCGACGACGTCTTGGGCTGGGTCAACGACCCCACGATCGTCGGCAACATCGCCGCCTTCTCCGGAAGCGCGTTCACCCGCGAGCAGGAGCTGACCTACATCCAGCGCACGATCGCCTCGACCTCCGACGTGGTGTGGAGCATCGAAGACGCCGCAACCGGACGCTACCTGGGCCAGACCGGCCTCCACCAGATCCACGAGCGCTCGCGGGTGGCCCGCTTGGCGTGCATCGTCGCGTCCAAGGGCGACATGGGCCGGGGCTTCGGTTCCGCCGCCATTCGCGGTGCGCTCGACCATGCGTTCGGCGCCCTCGACCTGCACAAGGTGTGGCTGATGGTATTTGGCACCAACGAGCGGGGCCGCCGCACCTATGCGCGGATCGGATTCGTCGAAGAAGGGATTTTGAGGGAAGAGTATTTTCACGGCAACACCTGGCACGACATGCTGCGCATGAGCCTCCTCGCACGGGAATGGCGCGCGAGGTCGTGATGGGTCCCACCGGGCCGAGGTGACGGCGGTGACGGCGGTGACGGCGCGCTACGGGCAGATGCCGTAGGTCGTGCCCCCGACGACGAGCGGGGTCGTGAAGCCGATGCACTGCACGCTCCCGCCGCACTGGGCACTCCCGACCTGGCAGATCTTGCGGCACCGGGTCTGCGCGCTCAGCGTCGTGCAGTAGGTGTTCGACGCGCAGGTCGCGTCGGTGGTGCAGGTCGCGCCGATGGCGCCCGCGCCGGGAGTCGTGCAGTCGACGATGTCGCGACCGCCGATGCCCTCGAAGAAGCCGCATTTCTGCCCGGTCGGGCAGCCGCCCGCCGCGCTGTTGGTCGGGTCGCAGCTCGACGAGCACGTGGTCGCGCCCGGGATCGCCAGGTCGTTCTGATCGGTCAGCTGGATCGCGCACGCACCGCGCGGCTGACCGCAGTCGTTGTCGGCGTCACAGTAGCGCTGGCAGCGGCCACCGACGCAGACGTGGCTGGCCGCGCACTCGGAGAACGAGCTGCACAGGCTGGTCTGGGTGCCGGGCACGTTCACCGCGCGACAGGCGGTGCCCATCAGATCGGTGAAGTCGATGTCGCAGGTGAGCGGCGGCGTGCACCCGCACTGGCTGTGCAGGTCGCAGGGCTGGGTCGTGCAGGTGTTGGCGTCGACGGTGGCGTCGACGGTGGCGTCGACGGTGGCGTCGACGGTGGCGTCGACGGTGGCGTCGATCGGCGTGGCCGGCGCGTCGATGGCTTGCGGGCCATCGGTGGCCGCGGGCGCGTCGATCGGGGTGACGTCGCCGTCGTCGGTGGCATCGGCGGTCGCGCCGTCGACGTCGCCGCTGCGTCGCGAGCTGGCACACGCGGCGAGCGCGAGCGCGAAGAAGACCACCCGGAGCTTCATGCCGTCATCGTCGAGGTGCGGCCTGCCCTTCGCAAGCAGATTCGCCCCTGCTTCTGCTAGGTTTCGCTCGCGATGAGTCAGGTGGCGGCCGACCGGCTCTCCGGCGAGGGCAACGAGCTGTTCCAGCAGCACGACTACGCCAGCGCGGCCGAGCGCTTCGAGCGCGCGACGGCGCTCTTTCCCGATCATCACCTGGCGTGGAAAGGCCTCGGCCACGCGCTGCTGTGCCTGGCCCGGCCCACCGAGGCCGCGCGCGCCTTCGATCGCGCGATCGGCCTGCGCCCCGACAGCGCGACCGCGCTCTGGGGCGGCGCGCTCGCCCACGCCGATCTGGGCCACAAGCTGATGGCGCAGAACTACTTGAAGCGCGTGCTGGTGCTGCAGCCGACCTGGCGCGAGCTGGCCCGCTCGGTACCCGCGCTCGCGCAGTTCTTACAGACTGCCAGCTACGCCGCCGAGCTGCTGCGGGTGGCGCTGGGCGCGCCCAGCGTCCGGTCCTTTCGCCACACCGCCGATCCGCTGCGCGCGATCGACGTGGCCCGGTTCTCCGACGAGCCCGAGCCTGGGCTCACCACCTACGCCTCGGTCGGGCTCTCGAATGTGGACTGGCCCGACGCTCGGCCCCGACTCGAGATCTTGCTGGCCTGTCTCCACGACTCGGCGGCGGTGCCGCAGATCGTCGCGAGCGCCGCGTTCCACATCATGGACACCGGCTTCTATCCCACGCCGGGCAGCGTGGTGCGCGACCTGGTCGGCGTGAGCCGGGCCGGCGACCTGTCGCTTCGATTTCCGCACCTTTACTTCAGCGTGCCGCGGCGCTGGGGCTTGCGGCTGCCGCTCGATGAGGGCCCGCCGGCCATCACGATCACCAACGCGATCCCGATCAGCGAGCGCGAGTACCGGTTCTGGAAGGACGGCGGCGACGATCTGGCGCGCCGCCTGGCCACCGTCGACACCGCCGACTTCACCCGCGCCGAATGCGTGTAGGCACTCGGTCGGGATCGGTCGGTGTGCGCTCGCACTTCGTACCCGCCTCGCGATCACGGCTACGGGCTCGCTTGACAACGCCCCCAGCCCCTTGCTACCTACCTCGCACCCGGGGGCGTAGCTCAGCTGGGAGAGCGCTAGAATCGCACTCTAGAGGTCTGGGGTTCGATCCCCCACGTCTCCACCCGGAAAGTTCAAAGGTCTCGCAGCGATGCGGGACCTTTGTCCTTTTCGGCCCGCGCCGGTGGGGCTCGGGGGAAACGATATCGTTCCCCGCGACCCCCGCGACCTCCGCGACCACTCACGCGGCGGCTGACATCGACGACTGAGGGCCGCCCGCGCGAGGCCGATCGACTTGTCCACGCGCGGGCCTTACCGCGGAGATGGACTGACGTCCTGCCGAGGTGGCCCGGCCTCGACGAGCACCTGGCACACGGCCTCGGAGACGCGCGTGATCGCGGCATCGCCCCGCCGGGGCAGATCGATCGGCGCAGCGCGGGCCTGGCCGAGGAACGTCATCAGCGACGTTCCCTTGATGGCGAAGTTCACGTTCTCAGGGTCCACGCCCGTGGCGGCTTTGACCTTGTCGGCGCGGAGCTTCGCGACGATGACGCCGACGACATGGCCTTCATCGTCGACCAGCGGGCCGCCGGAGTTTCCGGGCTGCACGGGCACCGAGATCTGATACAGCCCGCGCTGACCGAGGCCGCTGAGGCCGCTGACGGAACCTTCGGAGAACTTGGGGTCGAAGCCCAGCATCGACGGAAACGGAAAGCCGATGGTGAACACGTGCATGCCCAGGGTCGCATCGCCCGCGATCGGCAGCGGCGTGATCCCGGTGGCGCCCGGGACGGCCAGCGTGGCGAGGTCCAGGTCGGCCGAGGCTCGCTCGACGCTGGCCGCGTGCATCCGCCCCTGCGAATCCAGCACCGTGATGGTCCCGCCGCCCTCGACGACGTGGTTGTTGGTCACCGCGAGGCCGTTCGCGGCGAAGAAACAGGTTCCGGAGCGAGCCTCGCTCTCCGAGTCGCGGCCGCCGACGGCGCGACAGCTCTCGGCGTCCCCGAGCTCGCACGCGCGCTGGAAGTAGCGGACCGCCTCGTCAGGCTGCGCCAGTCGACGACGCTGGCCTTGAAGGCGGCACGCCTTGGGCTCCCCTTGCTCGCACGCCTTCGCGAACAAGGTCGCGGCGGCGACGGCGGCCGTAGGATCCGACAGGCCATGGCGATCGGCCACCAGCGCCGCCGCGTAGCACCCCGCAGCGTCGCCTCGTTGACACCGCTTGGCATCCCCAGCGAAGTCGACGTAGTCCGCGGGCACGTCGCAGTCTGCAGCCGCCGCGGAGATCAGCGAGATACCGGAGATCAGCACACCGGTAAGCCCAACGCCCGCGGCGGGCACCGCGAGGTCGTCATCCGTGTAGGCCGGCGCAGCCAGTAGGGCCGCGGATGCCAGGAGGCCGATCGTATCGAGGACCACCAGCTTTCCTCGCGTCGACGGGCATCCTACGTTGCCCTGCGCCAGGTGGCGCTTCTGGCCGGTGGCGTAACACCCGGTGCTCGTCGCTGCCAGCGCGAGCGCCGTCAAGATTATCGTACCGCGCCGTCGCTGCGTTCTCGTCGTCTCCATGGCTCCAGCTCCTGTTTGGTCGCGGCGGGCGGCGACGGGTTGAGTCACCTCGGCCTGCCACGCTGCTGGCGGGCGCTATCGACCAGACCCTCGGCTGGTTGCCCTGGAAGCAGCCGTCCCGGACGATTCCTCACCGGCCGCTAATCGAAAACGGGGCGAGATCCGCTTGGGCGCGGCGGCTTTGTGCGACAGGCCGGAAGATCGGGCGGCGCAGCTCCGTACAATGAATCGGAGGTCTCCATGCACGCCGCAGCCGCGCCCCAGACGCAAGACAAGTCCACCCCCGCCAGCTCCGATTCGTCTTTCGGGAGTGTGAAGCAAGAGTTCGGGGCCGCGTTCGGGGCCGACTTCTCCGGCGTGTCGATCGCCCACGATGGCCAAGCTGAAGCGATGGGTGCGCAGGCCTACGCGCAGGGAGACTCGGTCCACCTCGCGGCCGGCAAGGGCAACCCGGGCACCGACGACGGTCGCGCGTTGCTCGGACACGAGCTCGCGCACGTCGTTCAGCAGCGCGACGGGCGAGTCGACGCCCCGCAAGGCAAGGGTGCGCCGGTCGTCGCCGATGCGGGCTTGGAGCAGGAGGCGGACGTCGCAGGCGCGGCGGCGGCACGCGGCGACGCGGTTCCCGAGAGCGCCAAGGCGCGCGGCGGCAACGCGGCCGGCGCTGGCCAGGCCAAAGCCGAGGGCGCGCCGATCCAGATGTTCGGCACGCCCGAGCACAAGATCTCCGGTGATGAAGGCTCGCGAGGCCTCACGACCGACTACACCTGGGGCGCCGCCAAGAAAGACGGTAAGGACGTCCACGCGGCGATCAACTTCACGCACGGCGACTTCACGACGCTCTCTGGCGACTTTTTCGATCCCCGAGACAACGACGAGAACGGCAGGCCGATCGCGGACTCCCTGTTCCGCTGCGCGGGCACGCCCTCGCCGGAGCCGGGCAAGAAGGCGCGTACCCAGGACGAGTGCCTGTACGCGCTCAAGACGCACAACACCGGCGATCCTCGCTTCTTGGCGGGCGGCGCCTGGGGCGACATCGTCTTTGGTGACGAGGTCGTCAACGCGGTCGAGGGGCGTTACCTCCGGCTGGCCGCCAAGAACGACGAGCACTTCCAGCATCCTACCGGCGCGGCCTCCGGCGGACCCGGCTCGTCAAACCGCGCGTCGGGCGGTGGCTCCTACCGCGCGCTCCACGAGGACGCGATCCTGCGCGCCCACAAGTCCAAGTCCGACGGTGGCGCGGTCACCGGCGCGATGGCGCACGAAGCCGCAGCTCAGCACTTCCTCACCGACGGTTTCGCGGCCGGCCACTCGCGCACGCCCCGCGGATCGATCCGCAGCCATTGGCAGGGCAAGTACCCGCTGTTCTTCGATAACCTGAAGAAGGCGATCGCGCACGAGACCGCGATCTGGCTCAACGGCAACATCACGAACGCGGCCACCGTCTTCGGAGGCGTGCAGGACATCACCGCGGGCATCTACGAGAAGGTCGAGGAAGCCACCAAGGCGCTGCCTCCCTTTGGCTTCGACGACGTGGTCTCGCTGGTCGTCCACGACATGGACAACGAACGCGGCCTCTGGGTGAAAAACGACCTCGGCGACACCTGGCAGACGTTCGGCGACGGCAGCTTCAGCAAGGGGGAGACGGCCAAGCACTGTAACCAGGCGGTCTCGCTGGGCTGCAAGGACATCAACAACGCCTACGCGATCGACGCCAGCATGACGGACGACCAGGTCCTCGGCGAGGTCAGGGCCCGCTCCCCGGCCCCGGCGACCGCTGGCGCGGACAAGTACGCTCCCGAGCAGGCGGTTCCCACCGAAGACGCCGACAGGGCCGCGGACAATGGCGTGCAGAACTGGCAGGCGGACTCGTTCGAAGCTCTGTGGAAGAAGCCCGTGCGTTCGGACAACTCGACCGAGACCTTCGAGAAGGTGATCCGCGAGAGCATGTTGTCGGGCGAGTTGCACTCGAAGCTCGGCGACATGTCCAAGAAGTTCCCGCCTACGCAGGAGGTCCGCAAGGGCGGGGTGTATCTGGGCACGATGACGCCCGAGCGGGGCTACCTCGAGGGCTTCTTCCAGCCGATCGTCGACAACCCCTACGAGGGGATGCGCCGGATCATCCACTACAACCCGGCGCGTGGTCAGTCCTCCAACAACACCGATGACGCGGTGATGGAAGACTTCGATCGGATGGACGCCAAGGACGCCGAGAAGGGCCAGACCGGGCACGCCGGGATGCGAGGGCTCACGCTCGAGCAGCGTATCAGCCGCGTCACGGAGCTCCTGAACGGCTACACCGGCGACGATGAGGGCGAACGGATCACCCAGGTCTTCGAGACCACGCACAGCAGCGCCGAGGCCAAGGCGATCTATCAGGCCGTCGAAGGCCACGGCTGGAGCGGTGACTTCATCGAAGGCTGGACGGTCTCCGACGATCGGCTGTGGAATGGGCTCACCAGCGGCCAGCATGCCCGCGTGAAGGCCGTCCTCAACCGCTAATTGTCGTATGCTCGTGCGCGATGAATCATCGTCGCGTGCGGCTCAGCGCGCTGGCATCCATCGCGTTCGTCGGGTGTTGCGGACCGAGCGGTCACGGCACCGCAGGAGGAAAGCCACCCATGTTCGAGACAGCCTGGACCCAGGCGGGCGATAGCCCAGCCAGTAGCGGTGCGTTGCGCAACGCGGTGCTTGCCGATGACGTGATCCTGGTCGAGCGGACCGCGCTCGACCCCGCGACCGGCAAGGTCTTGTGGACCGCCGATCGTCCGATCGTCGGGCTCGACGGCGGTGACGCCATCGCGGTGCGCGCCGACGGCGATCGCTGGGTCGCCGTGGAGCGCCGCGATCGTCTCACCGGCGCGGTCAGCGGTGAGGTGGCCTTCACCGACAGCGCGAACGCCGCCGTGTCGCTGCGCGCGTTCGACGCGGCGCTCACGCTCGCCCCGGGTCACCTGATCTACGGCTCGCTCGGCGCCATGCGCGCCTTCGACCTGGCAACCGGCCGTGAGGTCTGGTCCGCCAAGGTGCGCGGGACCAGCTCGACGATCGTCGCCTCGGGCCAGCTGGTCGGCCTCATCGACACCAGCGCTGAGGCCACCACCCTGGTCGCCGTCGGTGTCAGCGACGGCGCCGAGCAGTGGCGCGTGTCGATCGCTGGCTCCGATACCGACGTGGTCGCGTCGCCACGCGGTGGCTTCTTCGTGCCGCGCGGCGAGCAGACCATCGAGGTGGACGCCGGCGGCAATCCGGTGCGCACCGTCAGCGGTCGCTTCAGCTCCGCCGACGGTGAGCTGGTCGCGACCGTGGCCGGCCATGACGCGGTCGTGTACGACGCCGGCGGCGCCGCGGTCGACCGGATCAAGCCCGCCAGCGACGGTGACTACGTGTCGGCGCCCGGCCTGTGCGCGTCGGCGGTGGTCTACTACCGCAACCGGGACACCACGGTGTGGTGGCATCCGTCGACGGGCGCGGAGCTCGCGGTCGCCAAGCTGGTGCCGCGCACCGGCCAGGGTCGGAGCGCGTCGATCACCGCCGCGCCGACGCTCACCGAGCCGCCGCGGTGTCTCGGCTCGCTGGTGCTGGTGCAGGACTGGCTGATCACGGCGTACCGCGTGCCCGCTTCGTGAGCGCGCAGCCATACACCTCGCCCGAGCAGCACCTGGGCGAGACGATCGAGCTGGTGGGCATCGTGCTCGCCGCGGCGCTCCGGTTGCGCCAGGGCGGGGCCAGCGTCGACATCGACCACGCCGCGCTGCTCGCGCAGGCCCGCCGCCGTGAGCTGGAGATCAAGGCGCGCGTCGAGGTCACGCCGCCGCTGCTGGTGCCACTCGAGCGGCTGCGCGCCACGTTCGACCTCTCGGCCACCGAGCTGCGCGTGGTCGCCGCGCTCGCCGCCCTCGAGCTGGAGACCACGCTGCGCGCCCAGGCCCGCCAGCTGATGGCCGATCCGCAGCGCATCCATCCCGACGCCGGGCTGCTGTCGGAGTTGATCTACGCGGGCAATCATCGACGCCGCACCACCGAAGAGTTGGGCGGCGACGGGCGGCTGGCCCGCTTCGCGCTGGTCAAGTTCGACCGCATGATGGACACCCCGTTCGCGCTGCGCCGGGCCCGGGTCTCCGAGCGCGTCCTCGAGTTGCTGCACGGCCGCGACGTGATCGAGTCCGAGCTCGCGCGCTACCTGGAGCGGCAGCTGCCGCGCACCGCCGACAAGCTGGTCATCGAGCCGGCGCGGCTCGACGAGATCGGGGCACTCCTCGCGTCCGCCATCGAGGCGAGCAGCGCCGGTCGGCAGCATCCGGTGATCATGGTGTCAGGCCGTGAGGGCGCCGGCCGAAAGTCGTTGCTCGGCGCCGCCGCGCACCGGCTGGAGTGGCGCGTGCTGCGCCTCGCGTGTGGCAACTTGCCCCGGGACGAGGCGTTCCTGCGCAGCCTGGGCCCCAGCGTCTTGCGCGAGGCGATCCTGTCGCACGCGATCGTCATCCTCGACGGCGTCGATGAGCTGAGCTTGGAGGGTCGCGGTCGCCTCGACGAGCTGCTGTTCGGCGCCATGCCGTGGCCGCTGGCGGCGGTCACCGATCGGATCGCGGGCAAGCCGCCCGCCCTGGCTCGCGGCGCCGTGGTGATCGAGCTGGGAGCCCCCGACGAGGCCGCGCGCGAAGAGCTGTGGCGGCGAGCGCTGGGCACGTCCACCACCGCCGACGTGCCGGGCTGGGCCGCGGAGCGCTACACCATCACGCCGGGGCTCATCGACCAAGCCGCGCATTCGGCCCGCGCCAAGGCCGCCTCGCGCGCCGACGCCGCCACCGTGACGCCCGAGGATGTCCACGAGGGCCTGCGCAGCGCCCTCGACGCCAAGCTGGTCACCCTCGGCACCCGCATCTCGTGGCGCCAGGCCTGGTCCGATCTGGTGCTCGCCGACGACGTCGTGGCCGAGATCAAGGAGTTCATCGCCCGCATCAAGCACCGTCGTCAGGTCTACGACGACTGGGGCTTCGGGCGAAAAGTCGGCAAGGGCCTCGGCCTGTCGGCGCTCTTTGCCGGCCCGCCCGGCACCGGCAAGACCATGGTGGCCGGCCTCATCGCCGACGCCCTGAAGCTCGATCTCTACCAGGTCGACCTGTCGAAGGTCGTCTCCAAGTGGATCGGCGAGACCGAGAAGAACCTCGGTGGGCTGTTCGATGCTGCCGAGGCCGGCCACGCCATCCTCCTGTTCGACGAGGCCGACTCGCTGTTCGCCAAGCGGACCCAGGTCCAGTCGAGCAACGATCGCCACGCCAACCTCGAGGTCAACTACCTCCTGCAGCGCATGGAAGCCTTCGCCGGCATCACGATCCTCACCACCAACAACGAGACCGCGGTCGACGAGGCGTTCACCCGTCGCCTGTCACTCAAGGTCGACTTCCCGGTGCCGGAGCTCGAGGAGCGCGAGACCCTGTGGCGCCGGATGATCCCGACCCAGGCCAAGCTCGCGGACGACATCGACTTCACCCTGCTGGCCCGGCGCTTCGAGATGACGGGCGGCTACATCAAGAACGCGGCCGTCCGCGCCGCGTTCCTCGCCGCCGACGAGGGCACGCCCATCTCGGGGGCCCACCTCATGCGCGCCGCCAAGAATGAGTACCAGGCAATGGGGAAGATCATCTCTCACCTGTAAAGCAACACGGGGCCGGGGAATGGGTGCAGCCTTGGGGACATGAGCGCAATCAAGAGTTTCGCGGTGGGCCTCGTCGGCGCCGCGAGTTGGTTCGGGGCAGCGCGCGCCGACGTGCAGCTGAATCCGGCGAGCTTTTCGGTCCGTCTGTACGAGGACAAGACTGACAACGACAAGGGCGTGACCAGCAAGTATCAGGTCCGGGCCAGCGGCCAGGTGTTCGGCACGGTGGGCGATCACGACCGCATGACCCTGGCGTGGAAGAGCGGCGGCAAGACGCTGTCGACCGTCGACTGCGACCTACAGGCGTTGACGAAATACGGGCAGTTCTCGTGCGAAGGCAAGGACTCGCTCGACGCGTTCGGCGACGTGACAGCGGTGCTGTCGTACGTGACCGACGCCGACGATAAGTCGCTCGCGCTGCACACGATGAACCTGAAAGTCGGGCGCTTCTGGAACTGGTACATGCGCGGCAACAAGACGCTGACGTACGCGCGGTATCAGGTGATGCCGATGGACGTGCTGGGCGACGGCGTCATCACGTATCTCGACGGCAACGGCAACGCGCCCAATGGCAACGTCCGGCTGTCGTTCTGGGGCCTGCGCGTCGGCGACGAGGAGTACGCGGGCGGCAAGACGCTGCGCTGCACCGTCGACGGCAAGCAGGTCGGGGACTGGGACGCCGGCACCAGCGGGTCGCAGATCGTCGAGGCCGAGGACTGGCGCGGTCCCAACTTGCCCAAGCACAGCGTGCACTGGGAGACCCACTCGGTGATCCTGCAAGACCTGCTGTGGGGCACGGCCAAACCGGAGCGCGACTCGGCGATCGCGATGGGCGCGTTCCCCGGCGCGTGGACCTGCGACTGGCGCCTGAAGGGCAAGGTCGTGCGTCAGTTCGCCTGGAAGGTGGGTGCCGATGGCCGTATCAAGCCGCACGCGGAGCAAGCGGCCGGCCTGAAGCTGCCGTCCGACATGGTGATGGTCGACGTCACCGTGCCCGACAGCGCGCCCGACAAGTTCTTCGACGCCGACGCGGTGCGCGCGAGCGGGTTCTTCGGGCGCGCGTGGTCGGATGCCGCGACCAACAAGAGCCAAAAGAACACCAAGAGCCGCCCCGGCGTCGAGCTCGCGGCGCCCAAGGGCGCGAAGGCCGCGCCCAAGGCCAAGAAAAAGAAGTAGAGCATCGGGCAGCGGCCTCGGCAGACCCGCCGGTACCGGCCTCGCCGTCGACGCTGCGGAAATCGACGAATTTGCAAGGGCTCGGCCCTTCGGGCGCCCCGGGCAGAGCGACTCCCGTCAGGCCTGCCGGTTCGGCCAGTCACCGTCGCGTCGTCGACGCGCTTGATTGACGGAGCTGTCCGACCTATCGTGCGCGCTCATCGTCTCAGCAAGCGTCGTACGTCCAAGGGGTTCCTATGAAGCAGCGTGGTGTGCGTCGGGTCGTGTTCTGTGGGGCCTTGGCGCTGGCCCTCGCGGCGCTCGGGTGCGGCGGAGACGATGGGGGGCGCGCCAGCGGCACCGTCATCGGCGGTGCGTGTTGGGTCGGTGGGCCGGTCCAGAGCGGCGAGGTCACGATCTACAAGCTCGACAGCACCACCGGCATCCGCACCGGCGACAGCTGGCACGCGACCACGGACGAGGCGGGTCGCTTCGAGATCAACGTCGGCGAGTTCTCCCGCTCGTTCGACCTCGAGTGCAGCGGCGGTCGGTTCGTCGAGGCGGCGAGCGGGCTCACCGTGCAGCGCGGTCCGGCGCTGCTGCGCGGCCTCGCGTTCGACCTCGCCTTGGGCGAGCACCGCGCCACCACCATCATCAGCCCGTGGTCCCATCTCGTGTGGACCCTGGGAAACAACCGCGCGGCCGTCGAGCCCGATCGCCTGACCGCGTTCCAGCACGCCCGCGACCTGTTCGAGGCCCACGTCGGGGGATGGGATCCCACCAACACCGCGGTCGCCGAGCTCGGCCAACCCTCGACCTCGGCCACGCCGGAGGTGCTCCACGCCTTGTCGCTCGCCGGCTGGAGCGCGATGGCTCAGATCGCGGTCGACGACGGCTTCGCCGATGTCACCTCGGAGACCTTCGCCGCGGTGATCGGTCAAGACGCCGCCAGCCCCGAACGCCTGCTCGACGGCAGCGACGGCACCACCGACCAGCTCGCGGTCACCGCCGCGTGCCCGCCTCCGCCCGGCTGCGCCGAGCGCGGCCCACGATGCTTCAACGCGTGTGCGGTCCACGCATCATCGATCCGCGGCACGCTCGCCAACGGGGTCCGCGCCTACGTGCGGACGCACCCGGCGACCGGCCAGACCGCCTCGACGCTGGCGAGCTGGCTCATCGATCTGCGAGACAACGACGAGCCCCTGCTGTTCCCGTCGGCCCCACCGCCCGAGCCGTTCGACACCCGCGGTCCGACGATCGTCATCGAGAGCCCGGCCCTCGACGGCGCCCCCGTGAGCGGCTCCGCATCGGTGGCGGCGCGCGCCACCGACCCGATCGGCGTGGTCTCGCTGGTCCTCGAGACCATCGGTCCCGGCGCACGGCCGATCGTCGACAGCGACCCGGCCAGCGATCGGGCGACTGGCGTCCTCGATAGCGTCACGCCGCCGCTCCCCGAGGGCGCGGTCTCGATCCGCGCGACGGCCACGGACACCGACGGAAACCTCTGGCACGTCGACCGCGTCATCAGCGTCGACAACCTCGCGAGCGGCGCGGCCAGCGGCACGGTCGTGAAGGGCCGGGTCTCGGGCGCGACCGTGCAGGTCTACGGGTACGCCGACGGCACTCGCGGTGCGCTCCTGGGCAGCGGAACCACGCTTGGCGACGGCACGTTTCAGAACATCGCGATCGCCGCCGGCTACAGCGGACCGTTGCTGATCGAGGCTGGCGGCGGCGGCGCCTATCCCGAGGAGGCCGCGCCGGCCGGTACGCCCAACGCCACCTTCGATCTTTCCGATCGGCTGCGGTCGGTCGTCATCGGCTACGCCGACGGTGGCGCGGTTTCCAACGTCGTCGTCAGCCCGCTCACCGAGCTCGCGTACACCTACGCGCGCTTCCTCCGCACCGTGACGCCCACCGGTGACTTCACGGCGCAGTGGACCGCCGCCGTCAGCGTCGTCGCGGCGCAGTTCGGCGTGACCGATATCCTGTCGGACACGCCGACGTCCCCGTCGCAGATCACCGGCGTGGGCAACGCCGATCGCTACGCGCTCGTGCTGATTGGCCTGTCGCAGACCGCGTATCGGGCCTCGACGCAAGGCGGCGGCGACGCCGGCAGCTTCGCGACCGCGATGGACTCCATCCGCGTCGTGAACGTGCTCGACCAAGACCTCGCCGACGGCTGCTTCGACGGCAAGATCAACGCGACCACGCAGCTCTCCTACGGCGGCACGCAGCGCCCCGGCGATCAGGCGGTGCGGCTCGACCTGGCCAACGCGATCGCCACCTACCTCGGCGATGGCGTCCGCAACGCGACGCCCCTCACCGTCGCCGACGTCCTGCCGCTGCTCGACACGCTGGCGCTCGGCGGCCCGACGAATGGAACCGGCGCCTGCCCTGGCGGCGGCCTGTTCGAGACGCCGGGAGACACCTACGACCGCACGCCACCCGTGATCGTGTGGCAGGCGCCGACGCCGGTCGACGGTACCTGGGTGCGCGGCACGATCGTCGTGCAGGCGACCGCCACCGACGAAGTCGATCGCGCACCCACCGTCACGTGGCTCGGCGGCCTCGTGGACAGCGACGGCGATCTCACCAACTCGGTGGCGACCGCGATGGTCGCGACCGGCGCCGATGGTCCCCTCACCATCGCGGCGCGAGCGGTCGACGACAGCGGCAACCTCGGCGAGCTGCCGGTCCGCGTCGTGAATGTCGACAACACGGCGCCGGTGGTCACGGTGTCGCCAACTGGCTTCTACGTGGCGGTGGCAGGCGACTACTGGACCGCCAGCGCGGCCCCCACGCTGACCGGCTCGGTCACCGAGCTCAACCTCGTCAGCGTCAAGGTCTACGCGGGTGCGGTCGAGCTCGCGACGGCCACCGTGGCCGGCTCGTCGTGGTCCCTGACGCTGCCGGTGGGCACCGTCGCGGGGACGACCCCGGTCACGCTCCGCATCGAGGCCCGCGATCGCGCCGGGAACGTCGCCAGCGTGACGAGGTCGCTGCGCCACGACGCAACCCCGCCCACGATCGCGACGCCCACGACGGTGGTCCGCAACGAGGCCAGCGACACCATCAGCTACAACACGACGCCGGTCGTGTTCCCGTCGACCTTCACTCCCTACGATCCGACGCATACCCACGCCGGGCCGGCGGTCATGCTCGGCGCCTCGACCTCGTGCGACGCGAGCTCGCCCACCGTCACGAAGTACGCCTACCTCCTCGACGAATCCCGGGCAGCCTACGTGACCGAGGCCGGTGGTCCCGCCGCCCAGGGCCGCAATCCGCTGCAGTGGCAGATGACGCTCACCGACGACGGAGTCGGAATCGATCCCGCCACGACCTCCTACCGCGTGCGCGATGTCGCCGCCGGCACGACGGCGCTGGACTGGCTCTCGCTGCCGGGCGTGGGCCCGTACACCGTGCCGCTCTATCGTCGCGGGCTGACCTGGCCCTCGATCCCGGCCCTGGGCCTCGCCGACAGCCTGTACGCCATCGACTTTCGTGGCCGCGATCTGCTCGGCCGCGAGGTCACGGCCACGCGGTGCTGGAACCATCGCTCCTTGGCCGCGCCGATCCTGGTCGGTCCGCTCAGCGGGGCGACCATGGTGCAGTGTGGTGCAAACTCGACCTCGTGCGCGGCGACCCACGGTCCCGGCGGCTCGGGCAAGTACGCGCTCAGTCTCCTGTCACTGGGCGACACCACCTCGCCGTTCGATCCCATCGGCCTCCAGGTGCTCAGCGACAACGTCTCGGGAACTGGCCTCATGGAGTACCCAGCGTGGAACCCCACGACCGAGCCCATCTACCTCACCGTCGACCTGACCAACCCAGCCGCGACCTATTCGAAGCAGTGGGTCGATCGCCGCTGGGCGCACACCGACGGCGGCGCCGTGGCGTGCGGGACCGACGACGAGGGCATCGACACCTCCAACCCGCTGTGTGTCCGCCTCAACCCGCCGACTGACACCGTCACCACCGTGCAGACCGTGACCGCTGCCGCCGCGACGGTGCAATGGGGAGTGAGGGTGTGGGAACAGGTCAGCACGGCGAGCTACGTGGAGCTGACCGCGTGCGCTGGCTGCTCGGTCACCGCGCCGGCCGGTACGACCCGCCTCACGGTGGAGCTGCCCGCGCGTCGGGGCCCGAGCATCGCCGGCGATCCGTTTCCGCCGCGAAAGTTCTGGATCGTTCCGGTCGCGAAGAGCATCACCGACCTCCGCCCCGCGGGCGTCTCGCCCTACGTCGAGCTCACCGTGGCCGGCGTCACCGTGACCGGCCAAGTGATCGACTCGCGCGCCGGTTGTGCAACCTCCATTTCGCACAATACGCTGACGCGCACTTACTCATGTATGCGAACCGTCAATTACGTGCGGTATCGAGCGCTGGTATCAGCCGGCCTCACGATTCCCGTGTTCATAAACACGGTGCCCCAGACTTCTGATGACGGCCGCACGCCCTCAATTCCGGAACATTTCGCCCGGCTTCCGCGGGACCGCCAGCAAAATTTCGGCACTTGGTCGACGACCGAGCAGCCACTCCCCCCCACCCCCTGAGATACCCATGACTATCCTTCGTCTATTTCCCCCCGTTCTTGTAGGAGCAGCGTTCAGCGCTGGCCTCATCCTCGCGTGCAGCGACGATTCCCCCCACGATGCCGACGCGGCCTCCTGCGACTGCCCGGCAGCAGAGGCTCCCCTCGCTGGCCGAATCGTGGAGCGTACGTACACCATCATCGTCGATGCCGATGGGTCCGGCACCGCGCTCTGCCCTCCAGGGGCTACGCTGCTCGGTGGTGGCTGTACGATCGAGGCCGCAGGAGCTGGAGTTGGAACCATAACCCTGTTCGAGTCGGGTCCTCGTATTGGCGGCCACACCTGCCGATGGATCTCGACCGTACCGAATCCTTCAACTGCAAAGGCCACCGCGTTCTGCTTGGTCCCGGCGACGTGACCGCAGCGGTGGCGGGCAGATCGCGGATTGGAACGCTCTGCCCTGCCGCCCGGGGGCGTCGGGGTGCTGGTGCGCACGACGCAAACGGAGGCCGACAAGCAACTCGTCGGCGAGTTCGTCGGTAGCCGCCGCATGCCAGCCAAGGTCCAACGATGAGTAGCGCCCGCACCAACAAGCCGGAGGCCGACCGCGGCGGCCTCCGGAAGCCGTCAGCCGATGGGGTTCCGGCGTGGCAGCGTCGAGATGCCGTCGACCCGGCCCAGTATCAGGAATGGCTAGACAGCCAGAATGCGCCGAGCGTGACGCCACCCGCCGTGCAGGAAGCCGCGTCTCGCGGCGTCGACGGCCCCGGTTCCAGCCTGCCGCACATGGGCGCGATCCAGGCGTCGTTTGGCCACCATGACGTGACGGGCGTTCAAGCCCATGTCGGCGGCCCCGCCACCGACGCCGCCAACCAGCTGGGCGCCCACGGCTACGCCACCGGCAACAACGTCGCCTTCGCGGCCGCGCCCGACCTCCACCTCGCCGCCCACGAAGCGGCCCACGTCGTCCAGCAACGCCAAGGCGTCAGCCTCAAAGGCGGCGTCGGCCAAGCCGGTGACCGCCACGAGCAACATGCCGACGCCGTCGCCGACGCCGTGGTGCGCGGCGACTCCGCCCAAGGGCTCCTCGACCGATCGCCGGGCGGCGGTGCAGGGCGGCCGGCGGTCCAACTGTTCGGCTCGCTTGAGCACAAGCATCTCGGGGACGCAGGCAGCGGCGGCGAGGTCTACGAACGCAACGACCTGGCGCTCTCGCATGGTGACCTGACCATGCTTCGCGGTGACTATTTCGAGGAGGAGACGCTGCTGGAGCTGTGGAAGCACAAGTCACCGAAGCCGGGGCAGCAACGGGGGACACAGGATGAGGTAATCTTCGCGATCCGTGACGCGACGGGTGGCAACGATACGCGTTTCGAAGAGGGCGGCCCATGGGCAAATCTGAAGTTCTCCGACGACGTCAAATGGGTCGTCCACGAGCGCTACTACCGGCTGGCGTCCCACAACGAGGATCACTTCGTGGATCCCGACGGCATCGGCGTCCGGGGTCGCGAAGGGTTGTCACTGACCTCCGCTCCCGCGTCGTACCGTGACGCCCACGAGCGAGCGCTCGCTCAGGCGTACCAGTCGGGCGCCAAGAGCGACCCACTCGGCGACGCAATGATCGTCGAAGCCATGGGCCAGCACTTCCTGACGGACTCGTTCGCGGCGGGCCACGTCACCACGCCGCGCGATGCGATCGTGGAACAGTGGCGCAACAAGTATCCCGACTTCGGTCAGCAGTTCGTCGATAAGCTGGTACGCGATGTGTCGAAGCGGCTGGGCAACGAGGCATCGCTCCTTTCCGACGCGATCCCGGTGAGCACGCTGGAGAGCGGCGTTCGTAGCAAAGTGCTCGAGGCGCTGTCCGGCAAGCCACTTCCCACACTGGGAGATCTCCTCGCGTCGGTCGCGCACGACTACGACAACAACCACGGCGTTCGCGTCATCAACGATCTCGGCTGGCGATGGGAGGCGTTCGGTGATAGTCACCTTGGTGATTCGCCGGACGCGACGAAAGACAGGGAAAAGGATCCGACCTCGGAGCGCACGCACAAGGACGTCGTGATCGCCGCCGTCGCCGCCGGGTGTGATGATGTCCGCACGGCCTTCACGCTCGGCCAGCAGCAACAGAAGACTCCTCTGGGCACGGCGGAGGCCTATGATCAGGTTCGCCAGCTAGCGCAGGAGCCCGCGACGGCTGGCGACAAGTACGCTCCCGAACAGTTCATGCCACGACCTGATCCCGCATCTACGCAAGGCGACCTCGCGTGGCAGGCCGAGGATCTGGAATCGCTGTGGGAACTCCCCATCCGACCCTACAAGCCGACCTATGGAGAATTGATTGCGACCGATGCGCGCGAAGGCACTACGGCCGAGCAGCTTGGCAAAATACACGATGGCCTGGACCAGCAAATCAACCCGTTTAACGAAGTCGGCGGATTTGCAGGGATCGCCCTCACTCTCATGGGCGCTCCGCGAATCGCGCATGGCTATCTGTATCCGCGGCAAGCGTTCGAGCGAGCGGTGCTCGCGCGACTCTCCGACAAACAAATGGCCAAGGAATTCCTTATCGAGTTGGTGAGCAATCGATGAGATTCGTGGCGTTGCTCTTGCTCGCGACGGCCTGCGGCGGCAGGACTAGTCGCGACGAGCGCACGGTCCGAGATGTTCAGTTGGAAGGTGCGGCCATCGATCTCGACGATTGGGATGCATGGTCGGTGTCGCCTGACGGGAAGCTGATCGTGGTCGCGCCGGGTTTTCGCCGTGACCACGCGGTTGTGATCGATGTCGCCAGCGGTGCCTGCGAGTCGCGCGACGGTGTGCTCCTGCCTGCCGACTCGCCACTGTTCCGCCTACACGGGACACCGCAGCTCTGGGACGAGGCAGCGCAACGCGGGTTCGCGACGCCTCCCGAGGACTTTTCGAAGCTGGACTACGAAGGGTTCCGCAACGATGGTGCGGGTCGGCTGGTGCGTCTCGCCAGATTCGGTAACGCACGGTTGACGCTTCAGGTCTGGGATCGGCAGGAAGCGGTGAGCTGGTCCAAAGAGTTCCTGCCAGCGCCCGACACTGCCGGCGTTGCCATCTCTCCATCGGGCGATGTGGTGGCGATGGTCGAGGCCAGTGCCGAACGCGCAATGACGGTCACGGCCTATGACACGCGCAATGGCACTAGGCGGTGGTCGGTGGCCGCGTCAGTCCGCCCGAACGGATCACCGTTCCTCAATCAGCGGATCGAGTTTTCCGATGATGGCGCGCTGATCTGGATCAATGGACTACAAGTCGGCTCAAACGACGGCATGCTGGAGTCGCTGTACGTGTCCGATGGGGCTAAAGCAAGCTCCGTGCCCATCGACCGCACCATGCCGAACGTCGACGGGGACACGAATGCCGGCGATGCGGCGTTCATCGGCGCTTACCTCTGGACCGCGACAGTACGGCACGCACGCCCGGTGCGCCGTCACGGCGGGCCCCCGGTAGAGGATCACTGGGTCTGCGAGTATACGCTCTATAGGCTTGGTCGACCGAGCCCCGTCGTGTGGACGTCAGTCCGCGCCGATGACCGGCGAGCTGTATTCGGCAGCGCGGACCGGGACAACTGTACCGCGCGCGCGATGCGGCCTCTTCGCGGCGGTGCCGTGATGGCCGTCCGGACGCACGGGTCCGGCCTGCGCATCACGACGTGGAAGCTACCCCCAGGAGCGCAGTCCGAGTGAGCGACACCCCAGTGATCGAGTTGAGTAATGACGTCCATCGCGGCCGCGCACCAGTACAGCTCGCTGGTGCGAGACGTGCCGTTGGCGCCAGCAGTCTCGAGTTTCGCCGGCCTGGTGGCGCTATCGTGCGCGCGGCCCTGATCGCGGGAGCGTGCGTGCTCGTCTCGGCGAGATCGGCGGAGGCCGACCGGGACGAGGCGTCGGTCCACGTGCAGCCGTGGAATCGACTTTCGTGGCCGCGATCTGCTCAGCCGCGAGGTTACGGTTACGCGGTCCTGGAACAATCGCTCCTTGGCCGCGCCGATCCGGGTCGGTCCGCTCAGCGGGCCGACCATGGTGCAGTGTGGTGCGAACTCGACCCCCGGGCGATCGAAGTGGCGTGGTTGAACGGAAGGCACAATCTCGTCGACGCTCGCCACCTGCAAGGATATGCCTTGGGCCTACCCCCGGATTCGCCCCAGCTCGAGCACGCCACCCAAACCGATGCCGAAGAAGGTGCGCGCTCGCTCGCCGCTGCGATCATGGAGCACGACGCCAAAGAAGTGTTCGCGTGACGCGCTTCGTCCTGTTTCTCGCCATCGCGTTCGCCCTGGGCAGCAGCGGCTGCGAGTCAAAAATTAGCTCGCCCTTCGCCACCGCCGCCACTCCCGCTCTCCAAGAGCGATTTTTGTCGGAATGCAGCAAAAGAGAGGACTCCCGTCAGCGCGCCCCCGGTCCAGTGCCCCCTACCACCCTGCTTGTGGGCAGCACTGACCGACGAGGATGGGTATCTCTTGATTTCGACGCCGACACGAACGAGATCAGCAGTGTTGACATCCAAGGTATCGACTATCGCTGGTTTCTTGGTTTTGTAGCCGACGTGGTCGTGCCTATGCTGAAGCCTGCGCAGCGGCGCTTCATCACGAAGAATGTCCTCGAGAATAAAGCCGACGATCTGAATTTTGCTCGGCTCTCCCGATCTGAGGGTGATATATATTTTCGACCTCCAGCGGCAGAACAATTATGTCTCACTCTCGATCGCAATTCACCGTCGATGATTCCGAGGTCCGCCACTGCCATGAGTGAGTTGACTGGTGCAGTCCTGTCCGCCGTCAACTCGAGCAGCTCTGAAATGAGGAGAGCGGTGACAAGCTCAGCGAGGCTTCGGTGAACGCGAAACGCGCGGCGTCAGTCGGCTTGGCAACGTTGCTGGTCGTCTCGGCGAGACCGGCACAGGCCGACCGGTACGAGGCGTCGGTCCACGTCCAGCCGTCGGCCGGCGTCGCGCTGGTGGATGACCCGGCGAGCGAGGAAACCGTGGCAGTGCCACTGGTCGGGCTCGGGGTCCGCGCCAGCTATGCACGGTCGAACCGGTATCAGTATGACGTGCAGATCGTCGGCGCGACGACGAGCGCGGCGTCGTTCGAGCGCGGCGAGTTTTCGATCGGCGGCGACGCCGTACCCGCGTCGGCATTCACCGTCACGACTCGCTTGGTGCGGCTCGATGTCGGCGCGACCTTTCGGTTCGGGGTACGCCTCGTCCCCACGGTGCGCCTCGCCCTCGGCGTGCAAGAGCGCTTTCGCGGTGCGCCCATCATCGCGCTCGCCGACGGCGCGCATGAAGGCGCGGACGGGCGCGGCGCGGACGGCGTGACCGACGTGTACGGGTTCGGCGCGGTGGGGCTCGACTATCGCATCAACCGCCGCCTCACGGCCGGAGCTTCGGTAGGTGGCAGTTACGCGGTGCCGCTCGGCGGGCCGGGCTGGCGCACCATCGAGGCGTCCGCTCACCTCGCCTGGTACTGGTACCCGCTGTGGTTCGAGTGAGCGAGTCGGCATGACTGACACCGATCCGGTTCCCTTCGACCGCGCCGGCAAGTACGTGCTGGGCGAGCTGCTCGGCGTGGGCGGCATGGCCGAGGTCTATCGCGGCTCTACCGTCGGGCCGCACGGGTTCACGAAGAAGGTCGCGATCAAGCGCGTCCTCGCCGCGTTCTCTGCCAACGCCGCGTTCTCCGACATGTTCATCAACGAGGCTCGACTGGCCGCGATGCTCAACCATCCGTGCGTGGTCGCGGTCTTGGACTTCGACCGCGACCCCGACGGACGCTTGTTCCAGGTCATCGACTACGTCGATGGCGTCGACCTGGACAAGCTCCTGAGCCCCGACTCGACCACCGCCTCGAGCTCGCGCCCGCCCGGCCCGGTCTTGCCGGTCGAGATCATCAGCTACGTGCTGTGCGAGGTCTTGTCGGGCCTGGAGCATGCGCACACGGCCAGTCGTGACGGTCGACCACTGGGCATCATCCATCGCGACTGCACGCCGTCCAACGTGTTCATCTCCTGGGAGGGCGCGGTCAAACTGGCGGACTTCGGCGTGGCCAAGGCGATGCAGGCGACCAACGCCACGCGCTCGGCCGCGGCGAAGGGCAAGCCGGCGTACATGGCGCCGGAGCAGCTCTACGGGGCTGCCACCATGGACGGTCGGGTCGATCTGTTCGCGGTCGGCGTGATGCTCTACGAGATGCTCACCGGGTATCGGCCCTTCGCGGCGGATACGATCGAGGGGTTGATCCTCGCGGTGGCCGATTACGGCCGGGGCGTGATCGCCATTCCGTCCGCGTACGAGGCCACCGGCGGACGGGCGCCCGAGGCACTGTCACGCTTCGCCGCGCGGCTCATGGCGGCAGTCCCGAGCGAGCGCCCGGCCAACGCCCACGCGGCGCTGGTCGAGTTGAGTCAGCTGTGCCCGCCGGCGAGCCGCATCGATCTGGCGCGCGTCCTCGCGCAGCGCTGGCACAACCGCGCGCCGCGCCGCGCCGAATCGCCCTCGTACCCGGTGCCGACGGCCGTGCAAGTCGCTCGCGCTGCGCCCACCGTCACGTCGCGCGGGACCGTCGGGCACACCCCGTCCCCGGTCGGCGACCTGCCGGTCGGCGCCAAGCCGTCGCCGCGGCGCGGGGTCGCGCTCGCGGTCGGCGCCGTGGTCCTGGTGATCGCCGCCAGCGTGACCATCGTCGCGAGCTCGGGAGGCGGGGACGCTCCGCAGAGCGCGGCAACTGGCGCAGCCGCCATCGACGCCATCAACGCGATGGACGCGACGACCAGCACGCCGGTCGACGCAGCGGTGGTCGACGCGCTCGCCGCGGACGCGCTGCCCCTGGACGCCTCGCCGCAACCCGACGCGCCGGTCGCGCGGTCGGTCGACGCCGGCCCCCGACGATCCCCGTCGTCTCGTCCTCGCCCGACCGGACGGCACATCATCGACACCGACTTGAAAGGCGATGGCCCATGATCCGAGCGCTCCTGCTGACCATGTTGTTCGCCCTCGCAGCGCGATCCGCCTCGGGACAACCCGCGGCGCCGTCGAAGCCTGCGGGCAGCGACGCGACCGCGACCGCCAAGGGTGAAACGACGGTGCTGGTACCTCCGCAAGGCGGTACCGCCGACGTCCCCGTCCGCTATTCAGCCAACGTGCTGCTGTCGTTTCCCTCGCCGATCGCGCCGCGGGTCATGAAGTCGAGCGCCGACTGGGAGGTCCGCGAATTCGCCGACGGCGTGGTGGCGCGCGCGGTCTCGGAACGGGCGGCCCCGACCACCATCGCGCTGGCCACGAAGGACGGGACGCTCAAGGTCAACGTCACGCTGCGGCTGGTTCCCGAGACCGCGGACGCGCTCACGCTGGTTCGCTTCCAGACCGCGACTGCCGAGGAAGCCTTCCGAGCTGCCGTCGCTGCGGCGGTCGCGGACGAGACGGCCAGCCTTCGCGCACAGCTGGCTGCCACCAAGCGCGCGACCGACGCCCGCGTCCGGGATCGCGCCGACGCGCTCGTGGCTCGCCGCGTCCTCACTCGACTGGAAGTGCAGCGCCTCACCGCTCACGAGCGTAACGATGACGGCGTCGTCGTGCACGGCGACCGTGTCGTGCTCCTGGGCGAGGACGCCTACCTGCTCGTTCAGCTCGAGAACCGCTCGGGCGCGCCGTACCGCCTCGCCAAGGTCTCCGTCGTCGATCCTGCGGGCACCGACCGCGCCGGTCCAGCCGTCCTCCTCGCGAGCTCGACGGCGGACCCCGATGCGGGCCTGATCGGCGTCATCCCGGCCGGGGCCACCGGCGCGGTCGGCGTCGTGATCCGCCGAGCTGACGGGCTCCTCCACCGGCCCTTGAAGCTGGTCGTGGAAGAGCCCGATGGCCGGGGTCGGGTGGTCCTCGAGCGCGGCCTCACGATCAAGTAGCGCCGCGGCGCCGCGACGACGTGACGCGTAGCGGGGTGCGGCGATCCGAGATAGCGTGCGCCGGTGCCACGCAACGGCCGCGTCGTCGTCGTGATCGTCCTCGCCCTCGGGCTGTCGCTGGGGCTGCTCGGCTCATGGTTCATGTTCTACGTGCGGCCCGAGCCGGGCGCGTTCATCGACGCCCGCGGCCTCCCTGACGGTGGCGCGGTGGTCATCCGCCACGAGCGCGGCGTCGACAACGCGTACGTCGAGGTCCGCGATCGCGACGGCCTGCGCTGGCGCGGCCTGATCCCGCGCTACGCCGGCACGCCGGGCACGCTCGCGGTCGGGGTGTCGCGCTCGCTGGTGACCGTGCGCGTCGTGCGCGGCGACCACCCGCACCTGTTCATCTTCGACACCTCGCGCGGCCAGAAGGTAGCGTCGTTCGATCTCGCCGACGGCCTGCCGCCCGACGCCCATGCCTACACGCTGCCAAACCTCGCCACGGTGTCGTTCGGCGAGCGCTCGATCGAGGTGCTGGCGCGACCCGGTGGCGGCGCGCGCCTCATCCTCGTCGAGCTCTACGAGCGCCGGCTGGCCTGGAAGGCCGACCTCGCGACGCCGCCCGACGAGGTCTGGATCGCCGGCGACGCGGTGGTCGCGCGCACCGGGACCGCGCTCGCGGCGTGGGCGGTGCCGACCGGTACCCCGATGCCGGTGCCGCCGTCGAGCGAACCGCCCGGCCGCGACGTCGACGGCGACGGCGTGTACTTCACCGACGAGGGCTACGGCTACGGCGGCAGCGGCACCATCACGTACCGCGTCCCCGACGACGCGGTGCGCCCGCGCGCCTACCACCGCGCCGCGGACCGCATCTGGATCGTCGAGCCGCACCAGCTGACCGTGCTCGACACCGCGCTGCGGACGATCGCGACCGTCAAGGAGTAGCGGGCGCGAGCACGCGCGCGAAGAAGCCGAGGCTGTCGTCGATGCGCTGGCTCCAGAAGTCGAAGTTGTGCCCGCCCGGCCCGAAGTACCACTCGTGCTTCACGCCGCGGGCCTGGAGCACCTCGTGGAGGTACTGGGCTTGGTTGTCGAGCCCGAGATCGTCGTCGCTGCCGCAGTCGAGGTAGATTGCCAGGTCGCCGTCGGCGAGCTGCTCGACGAGCGTGGTGGGATCGTGGGCCTTCCAGTTGGCGAGCTCGGGGCCGTAGATGCCGCGGATGAGCGCGCCGAGCGGGCCGAGGTCCTTGCCCCACTGCGTCGGATCGGTGAGCAGCACGGCCTGGCCGGCCTGGTACGGGAACGGGCCGGCGTAGAGCAGCGAGTCGACGCCCGAGTGCGAGGCGACCGCGGCGAACCGGTCGCGATGGCGCAGGCCCAGCTCGAGCGCGCCGAGGCCGCCCATCGACAGGCCACCGACGCCGCGAGCCCGGGCCTCGGGGATCGTGCGGTAGGTGGCGTCGATGTGGCCGACCAGATCGGCCGTGAGGTAGTCCTCGTAGGCGGCGTGCTCGACGCAGTAGTCGGCGGCGCTTTCGGTCGGGTTGACCGGGTTGCCGGTACACGACGCGCGGTCGGCCGGCGTGACCGAGTTGGCGTAGAAGCTGGTGTCGCCGTCGGGCATGACGACGATCGCCTGCAGGCCGAGCAGGTCGGCGGCGTGATCGAGCTTGCCGCCGTCGATCCAGCCGCGCTCGTCGTCGCCCAGGCCGTGCAGCATGTAGATCGTCGGATAGTGGCGCGCGGTCGCGGTCGCATAGCCGGCCGGCAGGTACACCAGGTAGTGCTTGTCGACGCCGAGCGCGGCGCTGTGAAAGCTCACGGTCTCGACGGTGCCCGGCAGGCTACCGGGCACGGTCTGGGTCGGCGCGGAGCTGCTGCCGTGGCCACAGGCCGCGGTCAGCGCGAGCACGAACGCGATCGAGCTGCGCTTCATCCTGTCCTCACCGAGAAGTCGCGTGACGTGATGACGGTGTTGTCGGCGAGGTCGACCAGGAAGCTGCGGCCGGTGCCGACCCGCCCGTCGAAGGCGAGCAGATACCAGACGTCGAGGGTCCAGCGCTCGTGCTGCGACTCGCACGGCGGCGTCCACGACACCGCCTCGAGCTCGCCGAGGTACGAGGGCCGGCTCTGCGTCGACGCGACCAGCTTCTCGAAGTCGGGGCTCTTGGACGCCAGCGCCACCGCGGTCGCGGCGTCGGCCGACGCGATCGTGCGGCGCCACGCCGAGGTCAGCCGGCAGCGGCCGACGGTGCCGCCCGGCGACAGCTCGATCTCGTAGGCCTCATCGGCGGCCAGCGAGTCGAAGTCGGGCACGTCGAACTCGGGATAGCGGTCGCGCTCGGCGATCTGCTCGAGGCGATCGTCGTAGGCCTCGAGGCCGGCCTCGAGCGAGTCCTCGCGGTAGTAGCCATAGACCCGCAGCGCCAACGTCTGCGACGGCAGCTTGTGATCCCAGTCGACGATGGCGATCGCGCCAGCGTAGGGCTGGCGGAACGACGGCAGTGGCGGCAACGACACCGCGAGCTTGGCGGCCGACGACTCGTCCGCGAACAGGCCCTGGTAGGCGACCCGGGGATGAACCCGGATCTCCTCGGCGACCAGCGCGCGTAGGTCGGACGACACGTCGACCATAGTACAACGCGACGCCGCTCGCGCACCGAGCCGAGAGCCCCGATTCGGCGAGCCGGTTACGCGACCGCGTCGCCCAAGCGGGTCAGGAGCACCTGCATCGCGGGGCCTGACAGCTTGAGCGCGGCCGGGTTGACGACCAGCCGGCTCGACACCTCGCACACGGTGTCGATGATCGTGAGGCCGTTCTGGCGCAGGGTCTCGCCGGTCTGGGTGATGTCGACGATGCGATCGCACAGGCCGGTCAGCGGACCGAGCTCGATGGCGCCCGACAGCTTGATCACCTCGGCGGTCAGACCTTTGCGTTGCAGGTACGCGCGCGTGAGGTTGGGATACTTCGTCGCGTAACGGATGTGCATCAGCTGCGCGCCAGCGAGAGGGCGGCCCGGAGGCTCACCGGTCTCGCGCTCGCCGCGCCGGGCCTCGGTGGGCTCGGCGACGATCATCTGGCAGCGGCCGACCCGCAGGTCGAGCGGCTCGTAGAGATCGCGGCCTTCCTCGTCGAGGACATCCGAGCCCGCCACGCCGAAATCGGCGGCGCCGTGAGCGACATAGGTCGGCACGTCGGAGCTGCGCAGCACCAGCACGCGCAGCGGTCCGCAGTCGTGCATGAGGCGGCGGCTGTCGCCGAGGACCGGCGCCAGATCGTAGCCGGCGCGCGCGAAGATCGCGGCGACCTCCTCGAGGATGCGGCCCTTGGGCAGCGCCAGGCGGAGCGGCGGGGTCACGCCTTGACCCGCTTGATCTTGGCGCCGACGCCCCGCAGCTTCTTCTCGATCGTCTCGTAGCCGCGGTCGAGGTGGTAGACCCGCAGCACCTCGGTCTTGCCGCTGGCCACCAGCCCGGCGAGCACCAGGCTCGCCGAGGCGCGCAGGTCGGTCGCCATCACGGCCGCGCCCGACAGCTTGCTGTCGCCACGGATCGCGGCGGTGCGGCCGTCGACGTGGATGTCGGCGCCCATGCGCTGCAGCTCGGGCACGTGCATGTAGCGGTTCTCGAAGATCATCTCCTTGATGACGCTCTGGCCGCTGGCCTGGGTCGCGAGGACCATGAACTGGGCCTGCATGTCGGTCGGGAAGCCGGGATGGGGCTGGGTCGTGAGGTCGATCGGCAGGATCTCGCCGCCGCCGCGCACGCGCACGCCACGCGCCTCGACGGTGACGGTGGCGCCGGCCGCGCGCAGCTTGGCAAAGATCGCGTCCATGTGCTCGGCGCGGGCCCCGACCAGGAGCAGGTCGCCGCGGGTGAGCGCCGCCGCGATCGCGAACGTGCCGGCCTCGATGCGGTCGGGGATGATGGTGTGCTCGATGGGCTGCAGCTCGTCGACGCCGTCGATGGTGATGACGGAGGTGCCGGCCCCGGTGACCCGCGCGCCCATCTTGTTGAGCGCCAGGCCTAGGTCCTCGACCTCAGGCTCGCGGGCCGCGTTCTCGATGACGGTGCGGCCCTTGGCGAGGGTGGCCGCCATCATGAGGTTCTCGCAGCCGGTAACGGTCGGCATGTCGAGGACGATGGTCGCGCCGCGCAGCCGCTTGCACTCGACGTCGACGTAGCCGTGGTCGAGGCTGACCTTGGCGCCCATGGCGGCCAGGCCCTTGAGGTGCTGATCGATCGGGCGGGTGCCGATCGCGCAACCGCCGGGTTGCGACACCCGGGCGCGGCCGTAGCGCGCGACCAGCGGCCCGAGCACGACGATGCTGGCGCGCATGGTCTTGACCAGATCGTAGGGCGCCTCGAGCTTGGCCTTCTTGGCGGTCGGCGGCGCGATCACCATCGTGCGCTTGCCCTCGACCGTGCAGCCGAGCTGCCGCAAGAGCTTGCCCATCGTCGCGACGTCCTGGAGCTGCGGCATGTTCTTGAACGTGCTCGGCCCGGTCGCGAGGATCGCGGAGGCCATCAGCGGCAGCGCGGCGTTCTTGGCGCCGCCGATCGTGATGTCACCCACCAGGCGGTTGCCGCTTTCGACGACGATCTTGTCCATCGGTTAGACCCTCGGTAGCACGAAGGATCGAGGAACGCGTGGGCCGCGGCGGATCATTCCACGGCGTCGGCGATCACCACGGCGTCGGGCGCGGTGGCCCGGACCTGGACGCAGTCGCCGAGCCGCGCGATCGTGAGGTCGTCGCTCTTCCTGGCCAGGCGCGCGCCCTCGTCGGCGACGATCAGCCAGCCACCGCCGTGCTGCTTGGCCTGGTCAAACAGCGTGGCCCGCACGTCGATGGGCGGATGGTCGAGGACGATGTAGATCTTCGACGGCGCAAACCCGACGACGGTGCCGGTGCGGCGCGGTCGCTCGGCCAGCGGTCGCGCCAGATCGGGGCCGAGCACGGCGGCGACGATGAGCGCGTCGAGCTCGTGGTCGAGGTTGCGCTGCACGTCCTTGGCGTGGTTCGCGGCGTCGATGACCTGGGCTCGGATCGCCTCGTCGTCGTCGCGGGTGCGGGGCGAGGCGCCGTCCATGCGCTCGATGGCCTGGGCGTGGCACTGCACGCCGACGATCTCGCGCATCGGCGCGGTGAAGCGCGAGTAGACCTGCTCGCCGACGCCAAAGTGCGGGCGCGGCTCGGCGTCGAAGCGCGACCGGCCGTTGAGCAGCATGGCCTGACGGTGCAGCGCGCGCGCGAGGCGGCCGGGCTCGCCGTCGGTGGGCAGTTGCTCGAGGTAGCCACCCAGGCCGAGGTCGGCCGCGCGGCGGTAAGCCCAGGGATCATCGGGCAGCCCGCGCAGATGCGCGACCGCCGCGACCAGGCGCTCGAACCCGGCGACCCGCGCCGGATCGGGGGGCTCGTGGACCCGGTAGATGGGCTGCACCAGCTCGGGCGGCCCGCCGGCGAGCCAGCGGGCGCCCAGCGCGTTGCACAGGATGCTGATCTGCTCGTTGGCGTCCTCGACCGGGCTGCGGGGCGCGCTGTCGACCACGAGCGTGCCATCGGTGGCGAGCGACACGCTGGTCTCGGCGCGGCGGTAGCGCACCATCGCCGCGCGATCGGGATGATGGGCCCGCAGCGCACCGAGGCGGAGCACGGCGCGGAGGTTGGGCGCGAGCGGCGAGTCGGCGGCGATGAGCGCGGCGACGTCGCCGAAGGCGAGCTTGGCGCGGCTGCGCACCCGGGCCCGCTCGAGGGCGAAGCGGGTGACGGTGCCGCGCCCGTCGAAGCTGACGTCGAAGACCAGGGCGCGCCGATCGACGTCGGGGCCGAGGCTGATGAGCCCCTCCGACAGCGCGCGCGGCAGCATCGGCACCGACAAGCCGGGCAGGTAAAAGCTCGCGCCGCGCCGCAGCGCCTCGGCGAACAGCGCGGTGCCGGGCCGCACGTAGTACGACGCGTCGGCGATGGCGTAGCGGAGACGGAAGCCGGTGCCGGTCTCCTCGACGTGGACGGCCTGGTCGAGATCGCGCGTGGTGGGCCCGTCGATGGTGACGAAGGGCAGCCCGGTCCGGTCGACCAGCGCGGCGTCGTCGACGCCGGGCGCCGCGAGGTAGCCGTCGACCTCGGCCAGCACCGGGGCCGGAAAGGCTTGCGCCAGCCCGGCGGCGTCGACGAGCTGCTGGAAACCGACCTGGCCCATCGCGCCAGCCTACTACGGGGCCGCGAGGGCCGCGTCGACGGCGGCGTCCTGGCCGGCGAAGAAGTCGGCGGCGGTGACCGCGACCGGCAGCGACGGCGCCAGCTCGGCGCCGGGATGCCGCGCGTTGGTGAACCGCCGCGTCGAGTAGGAGACGGTGAGCGGATGGCTGGGCAGCGTGAACGACCGCACCTCGCCGTGGTGGCTCGGCGCGCCCCCGGCGACCTCGCCGACCAGGGTCGCGCCCAGCGCCTCGAGCTCGAGGGCGTTGAGCACCGCCGACGAGAACGTGCCGCGACCGATGAGCGCGAAGATCTTGAGGCGGGGGTGGGCGCGGATCAGCGCGAGCATCGGGGCGAACACGGCGGAGTTGCCGCCGCCATTGGTGCGTAAATCAATTACCAGGCGGTCCACCGGCTGCGACGCCAGCGTCGCGGCCAGCTCGTCGACGAACGCCGCGAAGCTGGGCTGGGCGTCGCGGCACTCGCTGTACTGCACGAACAGCGCGCGGGCGTCGGGCAGGTAGTGGCTCCAGTACGGCTGGCGCGGGCCGCGGCGCGCCAGCGGCAGGCGTGCGGGCGCGCCGGCGCCGAGGTGCCACGACGGGGGCGTGGCGCTGGGCTGGAGGAAGAGCTCGCGGGTCTCGCGGCCGGCGCGCGGGCGGATCGTGAGGGCGAGCGAGCCGTTGGCACCGGCCAGGCCTAGGCCGCGCACCAGCTCGGGCCGCAGCAGCGCCGCCGGGGCCTCGCCGCGGGCCTGGCTCGGGTTGTCGTGGGAGACCACGCTGGTCAGCGTGGCGAGCGCGTCGGGCGTGGGCACGCCCCCGATCGCGACGATCTCGCCGCCGACGGCCCAGGCCTCGGCGGCGGGCGCGGCGAGCAGGTAGAGCCCGTCATCGAACCAGAACAGCCGCAGCGGCATGGGCTCGACCAGTGGCGCCACGATCCGCGTGTGGCCGTCGCCGAGCCGCGCCACCAGCTGCGCGAGCCGGGCGATCACCTGGTCGTCGTCGAGGGTCGCCAGGTCGGTGTCGAGCGCCGCGAGCCCCGCGCGAAAGTCGGCCTCGGGCAACGCGAAGAACGCGTCGTGATGGCGCGCCGGCAGCTCGCGCCCAAGGAACCTCAGGTCCGCGCGCCACGCCTCCACCCGCTCGTCGCGCACCGGCGCCTTGGGGCTCCCGCAGGCGCCTATGAGCAACAACACCGTCACGATCCGGCAGATCACCGGACTAGCCTAGCCTCGATTGACTTGAACGGGCCAGGCACGTACTCACAGAGCATGTCAATTCGGATGGTCTTGGTCGTCGTGGTGGGACTGCTCGTCGCCGCCTGCGGTCCGTCGTCGGGCCAGATCAAGGAAGCCCGCAACGCCCGCTACGATACCCAGTGGTCCACCGTCTTCGACGCCGGGATCGCGACGCTCAAGAGCAACGGCTTTCAGATCGCCACCGCCGACGCGGCCGGCGGCAAGGCCACCACCTTCGAGCGCCACTTCGACGTCAACGGCGGCGCGGTCCCCGACGGCACCACGCCCAACAGCACGATGATCCTGCTCGTCGTCCACCTGAAGCTCATCCAGGAAGATGGCCTGTTCCGCGTCGAGCTCACGCCCATCGCGCGCGAGAAGCTGCGCGACTTCGCGGCGCCCAATCACCTGGACCCGAACGAGCCGCCGATGTCGACCTGGGTCGCCGCCAAGATCGACAACCTGTACGTCACGCTGCACGACTCGTTGGCGGCCCACGTCGCGCGTCCGCCGACGACCGCGCCCTGAACGTGGTTGACACCGCCGCCGACTCCCCGTACCCAGTAGCCATGCTGCGAATGGTCGTCTTTGCTCTTCTCGCCGGTTTCGCCCTCGTCGCTTGTGGCCCGTCGTCCGGCCAGATCAAGACGGCGCGCGAGGCTCGCTACCACGCCACCGCCTCGGAGACGTTCCAGGCCGCCGTGGCCGCCCTCGCCAGCAACGACTACAAGGTCGCCGCGGCCGATCCGGTCGCCGGGCGCGCGCGGACCGTGCAGCGCTGGTACGAGTATGACGGCACGTTCGTCAACACCGACTCCGACGGGAACGTCGTCACCAAAGACCGCATGATCGCGCTGACGCTCGAGGTCGCGGTCGTGGCCGACGGTGACACGTTCCGCGTCGAGGTGACCCCGATCGCGGCCCAGTTCCGCGACGGCTACTCGGCGCTCGCGCAGCTCAAGCCCGACGACACCGCGATGAGCAGCTGGATCGCCGGCAAGGTCGACAACGTCTATCTGGCGGTCTACGAAGGCCTCAAGAAGGACGTGGTCGTCGCGGGTACGTGATCAGTCGCGACGGCGTCGGCGCGACGACGCCGACCGCGGCTAACCGACGGCGACGTGCAGCTCGCCGGACTTCACCGAGACCCGCACCGTGGTGGGCGTGCCGGTCGGCTCGGAACCAAAGGCCTCGAAGGCCACGTCCTCGAGGCGGCGGGTCAGCGCCGAGGCCAGGCCGCGGGCGCCGGTCTCCTTGCGCTGGGCGTCGGAGACGATGTGGTCGAGGACCGCCTCGTCGAGGTCGAGGGTGAGGCCCTCGGCGCGGAACTCGCGGGCCGTGCGGGCGATGACGTCGGTGCGCAAGATGTCCTTGAGCACGTCGGCGCTCAGGGCCTGGAACGGCACCACGCGGGTGAAGCGCGCGATCAGCTCCGGCAGGAAGCCGTAGGCCTGGAAGTTGGCGACGTGCTCGACCTCCTCGACCGTGAAGTCGACCGCGATCGCGTTGGGATCGGCGGCCGCGACCGGCGTGCCGCCGAAGCCGAGGTTGCCGCGCGCGCCGCGCCGCCGCGCCACCTGGTGGAAACCCGAGAACGCGCCGCACGCGACGAAGCCGAGGTCCGCCGTCGACAGCGTGACGTGATCGCCGTAGCTGGTGTGGCCCAGCTCGAGCGGCACCACCACCTCGCCGGCCTCGAGCATCTTCAAGAGCTCGCGCTGCACGCCCATGCCGGTGACGTCCTTGGTCGTCCCGGCGCCGGCGAAGATCGCGTTGTTCTGGCCCGACGCGATCTTGTCGAGCTCGTCGAGGCAGACCACGCCGATCGAGGCCAGCATCGGGTTGCCCTCGGCGGCATGGAGGAGCCGCGTCAGGATCGAGATCGGGTCCTGGCCGACGTAGCCGGTCTCGGAGAAGGTGGTGATGTCGACCATCGTCGTCGGGATGCGCAACAGCTTGCCAAACAGCGTCTCGACGAGGAACGTCTTGCCGGAGCCGGTCGGCCCGACGAGCAGGTAGTTGGTCTTGCGCGGCAGGTCGGCGCGGTCGACGCCCTCGAGGTAGATGCGCTTGATCCGGCGCACGTGGCGATAGGCCATCAGGCACAGCGCGCGCCGGGCCTGATCTTGCCCGCGATAGCCCAGCTCTTCGAGGGAGGCGAACAGCGCCTTGGGTCCGGGCTCGGGCAGCTCGCGCACGAACTTGAGGAAGTGCTCGAGACCTTGCTTGCGGGGCCGGCGATGGGTCTCGGTCATCAGCAGGTCGAGCGTACCATTGCGCGCCCGCGCTGGTTGTGGCGTGATCCCTCGGTGGAGCCTGCGCTGGTTCAGCCGTTTCTCGACGCGGCGCCCGCGTCGCTGCGGGCCGAGCTGGCGGTGTTACCCGACCTGGCGCGTCGGGTCTGGGCGTTGGTCGCCGAGGGCCGCGCGGCGTGGCCCGACATCGCCCTCGAGCCAGCGCGGGCGGTGGCCTTCGCGGCGGCGCGCCTCGAGCCTGAGGCCGAGGCCGAGCCCGCGCTCGCCGCGCTGCGAGCCGCCGATCTGTACGTCGCGTGCGGCTGCGCCGACGGTGATCGCGCCGCCCTCGCCGCCTTCGACCGCCATTTCATGCGCGAGGTCGACATCGCGCTCGGCCGCATGCGCATCCCAGCGGCCCGGGTCGCCGATGTGAAGCAGCTGGTCCGCCAGCGGCTGTTCGTGGGCGACGGCGTGCCCGGCAAGATCGTCGAGTACGGCGGTCGCGGCGATCTGCGACGCTGGGTGCGCTCGGTCGCGGTGCGGACCTGCCTCAACGACCTGCGCAAGGGCAAGCACGAGGTCCTCACCGACGACGATCAGCTCATCGCGCAGCACGCCATCCCGGGTGACGACCCCGAGGTGGCGTACATGAAGCGCACCTATGCGCGCGAATTCCAGGCCGCCTTCGCCGAGGCGCTCGCCAGCCAAGGCGCGCGCGAGCAGACCTTGCTCCGCTATCACCACGTCGACGGCCTCAACATCGACGAGATCGGCGCGATCTACCGGGTCCATCGGGTCACCGCGTTCCGCTGGCTCGAGAAGGCCAAGGAGAAGCTGGTCGACGCCACGCTGGTGCTGCTGCGCGCGCGGCTCAAGGTGTCGCCGCAGGAGCTCGACAGCGTGCTCCGCCTCATCCGCAGCCAGGTCCACCTGTCCTTGGTGCGCCACCTGGGCGGCCCCGCCGATCGCATCGAGGACGACGTGATGGAGCTCGACGCCAGCGAGCTGCTCGACGAGGCGTGACCGCCCGGGACGCCGCGCGCCGCGCCCGCCGCCGGCGCTCAGACCCGCGCGATCTCCACGCGGGCGTCGTTGAAGACCGGGCCGCCGCCGAGGTCGGTCAGCGTCGACGGGACCAGCACGTTGCTCGACGCGCCGTTGGCGGTGTGGAAGCGCCACAGGCCCTTGGGCAGCACCGCCACGCCGGGGCGCAGGTGCGACGAGATCGTCGCGAGGCACACCACCTCGCCGAGCTGGTTCCAGATCCGCACGGTCGCGCCGTCGGCGATCCCGCGCGCCGCGGCGTCGCCGGGTGCCAGCTCGACGCGCGCCGGCGCCTTGCGGAGCTGACCGAACGTCGAGCTGATCTGCTGCGCGATGGCCGGCGAGATCAGCGCGAGCGGGAAGGCGTCGGTGCGCGGATCGGGCTGGTAGCCGTAGAGCCCGAGCGGCGCTTCGGCGTCGAGGTCGGCCGGGCACAGGTCGATCTTGCCGTCGGGCGTGCCGGGTCGGACGTCGACCATCAGGATGGGATTGGCCTGAGCCGGCGCGGCCACGCCGTGCGCGACCAGCTGACGCCGCAGCTCGATTCCGGCAGGATTGGCGAAGATCGCGTCGGCGATGGCGTCTTCGGTCATGGCGTCGCCGGGCTCGACGAGGCCCATGCGCTCGAGCAGCGCCGCGAACAGCGCGTGGTTGCTGCGGGCCTCGCCGACCGGCGCGACCACCGCCGGCGCGTCGTAGAGGCGCATCGCCCCGTAGCCGCGGCGGATCTCGCGGTGCTCGAAGAAGGTCGTCGCCGGCAGGACCACGTCGGCCCACCGACACGAGTCGGTCAAGACCTGCTCGTGGACGACGGTGAACAGCTCTGCGCGGGCCAGGCCGCGCAGCACGCGGGCCTGATCGGGCAAGGTCTGCGTCGGGTTGCAGTTGTAGACGAACAGCGCCTCGACCGCCGGCGTGGCGTCGAGGAGCGCGTCGCCGAGCTGCGCCATGTTGAACGCGCGGGTCTTGGGCGCGGGCGCGCCGATGCCGGCTTCGTCCGACACGCCCCAGGCGGCGTCGCCGTTGGACATGGTGTAGCCGCCGCCCCGCACGCCGAACTTGCCGGCGACCGCTGGCAAGGCGAGCACCGCCGCCACCGCCGAGCCGCCGTTGCGGTTGCGCTCGAGGCCCCAGCCGGCCCGGACCACCGCCGGGCTGGCCGCGGCGTACATCGCGACGAAGCGCTCGAGGTCGGCGGGCTCGAGGCCGGCGGTCGCGGCGGCGCGCTCGATGGTCCACGGCTCGGCGCGGGCCCGCAGCGTGTCGGCGCCGCGGGTGTGCGCGGCCAGAAAGGCCGCGTCGGCCAGCCCGCCCACGAACAGTGCGCGAATCAACGCCAGCGCGACCGGCAGGTCGGTGCCGGGGCGGACCGGCAGGTGCAGCGTGGCCTGGCGGGCCAGCGGCGTGCGGCGGGGATCGACGACGATCAGCTGGGCGCCGCGCGCCAGCGCGCGCTCGACGATGGGCACCAGGTGGATGCCGGTGGCCGACGGGTTCTGGCCCCAGATCACGATCAGCGCGGCGGCCTCGTAGTCCTCGAGCGCGACGCCGGGGAACTTGCCGTAGAGCCCGCGGACCGCGGCCGTCGACGGCGCCGCGCACAGGGTCCGCCGGCAGCCCGACGCGCCGAGCCGGCGAAAGAACCGGGTCGCGGTGCCGCCCTCGCTGAGCCAGCCGTTGGAGCCGCCGTAGTGCATCGGCAAGATCGCCTCGCCGCCGCTGCGCGCGCGGATCTCGCCGAGCCGGGTCGCGACCAGCTCGAGCGCCTCGTCCCAGCTCGCGGGGCGAAAGCTGCCCTCACCCTTCGCGCCGGTGCGGATCAGCGGCGTCGCCACCCGCTCGGGGCCGTACAGGTGCTCGGTGAAGCGGCGGACCTTGCCGCAGACGAAGCCGTCGGTGATCGGCGTGCGGTCGCCGCCGTCGATCTTCACGACCCGGCCGTCCTCGACCTCGACCCGCAGGTGGCACAGATCAGGGCAGTCGAGCGGACAGGCGGTGTGGTGCGTCGTCATAGCGATCCCGCGAAGCCAAGGGTGAAGCCGCGCCCGCCCGAGGCGTCCTGGACCGGCGTGATCTGCGGATGGAGCTTGGGCAGGCGGGGCGCGTCGACGTTGCGGGTGAGGAACGTGCCCACGCCGAGGCCGACGACCATGCCGGCCAGCGTGAAGTGCGAGCGGCTCTCGTCGTTGGCGCCAGCCCCGCCGGCCGAGCTGGCGGCGTTTTGCAGCGCGAGGCCGGCGATCAGCCCGGCCGCGCCGGCGAGGTCGATGTAGATCACGCGGCGCCGGCTCACCTGGTAGCGCGTGGCGAGGAGCGCGCCGGTGACCAGGCCGAGGTTGGCGCCGGCCAGCGTGATCGCGACCTGGGTGCGCGTGACCTTGCCGGCGCTGGCGTCGTCGGGATCGCCGAAGATCTGCGCGAACAGCGTGCCGCTCGCGAAGCCCCACACCATGCCGCTGTTGTAGACCGCAGCCTGGCCCTCGTCGACGTCGAAGCGCGACAGCAAGATCGCCGCGGTGGCCGCGCCGACCGCGGTGCCGCCCAGCGAGATCGTCGAGGCGACCTGCTGATCGTCGGACAACATCGAGCCGATGAGCGTGCCATTGGCGGTGCCGGCCACCGCCGAGGTCAGCACGAACGACGCGGTGCCGTGGCGGAGATCCCGGGGCACCAGCAGGTAGCCGCCGATCGCCCCGGCGGCGAGGCCGGTGGCCAGGCCGGCGCCGAAGCTGGCATCGTCGGTGTTGGCGTTGGTGATGAGCCCGCCGATGCTGCCGACGTAGCCGCCCAGCGCGGTGGCGCCGATGATCGCGAGCCAGCGGCCGTTGGCGGGTGGCTGCTCGAGCTCGACCGTGGCGCTGGCGACGGCGCCGTCGACGACCTCGATGGTCTCGTGGCCGGTGACCCAGCCGGTGGCGTCGACGTCGATCTCGTGGAGCCCGAGGTCGGCCTCGCCGTCGAAGCTGCCCAGCCCGACCAGGCGATCGTCGACCAGGATGCGGGCGTCACCGGGCACGGTCTGGATCCGCAGGCGCCCGCGCCGCGGCGTGAGCCGGTACGAGAAGCTGTAGGGCTTGCCGATGCCGATCTCGAGGGGCTGCTCGATCTTGTCGAAGCCGGCGGCCTCGATCGTCATCGTGTAGTCGCCGGCGACCAGCGAGATCGCGCGGTCACTGTTGGCGCGCTCAGTGCCGCGCACGCCCTGCTCGTTGGCGACGGTGACGAAGGCGCCCGGCGGCTCGGTCGCGACCTTGATCGCCGAGCGCAGGTTCTTGAGCACCGCGATGCGCGAGCTGGCGTTGCGGCGCTCGGTGAGCTCGCCCGGCGTGCGGGTCGGCGCCTCGCGCACGAAGCGCTCGAGGTACGCGACCGCCAGTTCGTACTGGGTGAGCCGCTCGTAGGCCTGGCCGATGTCCTTGAGCCAGCTCGCGCGTGGCAAGAGGCAGTAGGTCGCGGTCAGCTCGGCGATCGCACCGTCGTAGTCGCCCTGCAGGTACAGCACGACGCCGCGGTCGTAGTGCTCCTTGGCCTGGGCCTCGATCGCCTTGTCGTCGAGGGCGGGCCCGGGGCCGCAGTCCTCGATCGCGAGGTGGAGCCGGGCCTTGCCGAGGAAGCCGTCGTCGTCCGCCGCGGCCGCGCGCAACCCGCACAGGGCGAGGGCGCAGCCAACCAGCGCGCCGCCCATGCGCACTAGCGGCCGAACCCGCCGAGCTCGCCGCCGGCGGTGTCGTCGACGTTGGAGCCGGTGCCGGCACCTGGCACTGTCGCGCCGTCCGGCGTGGGCACCGGCCGCGGCCGCCGGAGGATCTTGCGCTCTTGGCCCTTCTTCACCTTGGCGAGCTTGCAGGTGAAGGTCTTGCCCTTGTCGACGGCCGGGCGGATCTTGCACTCGCCGTCGTCGTAGCCCTCGAGCGAGGCCACGACCGTGACGGTCTCGTTCGACATCGGCAGCTCGATCGTCGCCGGCGAGGTTCCGTATTCGCGGCCACCCTCGCTGAGCGTCGCGCCCGGCGGATTGGTCGCGACCGTGATCTTCACCAGCTCGACCTGCGGCGGCAACGGCCGCGGTGCCGGGGCCGCGTCGACGGTCACGGTCCCGACGCCGGCGTCGATCGCGCCCGCGGCGGCGGTCTTGGTGCCGTCGCTCATGGTCATCGTCACGGTCGCGACCACCGCGGCGACGATGGCCGCGATCACGGCGATCCAGGCCGCGATGCGCAGCCCGCCGCGCCGCCCGCTGCGTCGACGCGGCCCGGTGACCCGGGCCCGCTGGGTCGAGTGGGTCGGGTCGTCACCGAGCAACGACAGATCGGCGACGACCTCGGCGGTGGTCTGGTAGCGATCGTCGCGATCCTTGGCGAGCGCCTTGAGGACGATGTTCTCGAACTCGTCGGACAGGTCGGGGCGCAGCTCGCGCGGCGAGCGCGGCGGATCGTTGAGCACCTGCGAGATGATCGCCAGGTAGTTGGGCCCGGTGAACGGCACGTGGCCGGTGGCCAGCTCGAACATGATCACGCCGAGCGCGTAGATGTCGATGCGGGCGTCGAGCTCCTCGTCGCCGCGGGCCTGCTCGGGCGACATGTAGAGCGGCGTGCCCAGGACCATGCCGGTCTGGGTCAGGCGCGGCGAGTCTTCCTCGCCGAGGTCCGACGAGCGCATCGACTTCGAGATGCCGAAGTCCACGACCTTGACGAAGTCTTGGTCCTTGCGGCGCACCAGGAAGACGTTGTCGGGCTTCACGTCGCGGTGGACGATGCCCTTGGCGTGAGCGGCGCCCAACGCCGACGCCACCTGGCGCGCGATGTGGACGATGCGGGTCTCGGGCAGCGGTCCCTCGCGGTTGAGCAGCTCGCCCAGCGACTCGCCCTCGAGGAACTCCATCACGACGAAGGTGCGGCCGTCGTCGGTGTGGCCGAAGTCGGTGATGTCGATGATGTGCTCGTGGCCGATCGACGACGCCAGCCGGGCCTCTTGCTCGAGACGCGCCACGACCTGCTCCTTGCGCGCGTACTTGTCGAGGAGGACCTTGACCGCGACTCGCTTGCCGATGAGCGTGTGGGTCGCCTCGTACACGGCGCCCATGCCGCCCTGCCCGATCTTGCGCGTCACCAAGTAGCGGCCGAGCAGCATGGTGCCGACCAGATCTTGCTCGGTGTGCGGGGGTCGCGTCCGCGACGGGCCGGGATCTGGATCGGTGAACACGCCCGGCGTCGGCGTCTTCATCGCCACGGCGGTGTCGGCGGCGGCCATGGCGCTCGACGACTCGCCCACGCCCGGCTCGCTGCGAACCGCGGGTTGCGAGGTCCGTGCTGCCCGCGCCCCACTATCGCTTGGGGCGTCGTCGCCGCTGCCACGTCCGGTCATTGGATCCACCGTCGATGGTAGGTGGCGCATTGCGCCAAGTCAAACCCTGCGCCGCGGTCCGGTCGCCGCGACAAGCCTCACAGATCGTTAGAGTTTGAAGCCGACATACACCGTCGCCAGCAGGCTCGTGTACGGGCCGATGCCGTCCGACCACGGGCCCTTGGCGAGGGGGACCATCGGCGGGTTGTCAGCGCCCGGCACGAACAGGCTCAGCAAGGCGAGCTCGACGCCGAAGCGGACGTTGTCGCCCGCGTACAGATACTGACCGATCGCCAGCTCGGACAGCGGCGTGTGGTGCTCCTCGGTGAGCAACCCGACGCGCGCCGCCAGGTAGTACGCGCCGCGCGCGCTCACCTGGAACAGGCCGCCCTTGTGCTGCGACATGCCGAGCTCGAGGCGCGCCCCCAGCGCGAGGAACGTGGCCGAGTTGTCGTCGAAATCGCCGTGCCGATGGTCGGCGATGCGCAGCCGCCCGATGACGACCTCGGGCGCCACCGACGGCCGCCACCGGTAGCCCCGACCATCGCGGTACGGCACCGGCGGCAGCTCCCAGCTGCCGAACACCCGGCCCATCAGCACGCCCTCGGCGCCGTGCGCGGGCACGCTGGGGTTGACTTCCTCGCTGGGCAGGCCGACCCCGAAGGTGCCGCCGAGGTTCACGAACATCGTGCGCTCGTCGGCCCACGCCGGCGCGGTCATGGCAGCGAGCGACAGCAGCGCGACCCCGAGCTTCATCGGTGAAGCTTCGCACGGCCGGTCGCGATCCGGAGCGCTGGACCGGGCGGCGGTGGCGCCGCGCACACCTCGGGTCGGCTATGGTGCGCCGGTCATGGGCGACATCGTGGTCACGCCGCTCCTCACCATCCCGGCCGACGAGCTGACGATCGGCTTCGCGCGTTCGGGTGGCGCCGGTGGGCAGAACGTCAACAAGGTCTCGTCGAAGGTCGACCTGCGGTGGACGCCGTCGACGTCGCGGGCGCTGGCGCCGACCGATCGCGACTGGTTGCTCGCCAAGCTGGCGGCGCGGCTCACCACCGCCGGCGAGCTCATCGTCACCAGCGAGCTGTCGCGCGATCAGATCACCAACCGCGGCGACGCCGAGGACAAGCTGGCCGCGATCGTGCGCGACGCGCTGTTCCGGCCCAAGCCGCGGCGCGCCACCAAGCCCAGCCGCGGCTCCAAGGAACGCCGCATCAAGGCCAAAAAGGGCCGCGCCGTGGTCAAGTCGGGCCGCGGCCGCGTCACGGGGGACTAGTCCCCCGGATCAGTGATTTGCAGACAAAGTCACGGCCCTCGATGTGCGACGGCCGTGCGCGTTGCGAAACGCGCGATGGATTCGAGGATCTGGTCGGCGGTCTTCGTCCACCTGAACGGCTTGGGGGCTTCGTTGTGAGCATCGAGGTACTCGTGGATCGCTCCACGGAGCTGGTGTGTGCTCGTGTGAGATCCCCGACGAAGGGCGTGCTCCGTCAGGAGGCCGAAGAAACGCTCGACGAGATTCAGCCAGGACGCATGCGTCGGGGTGAAGTGGAAGTGGAAGCGAGGGTTCTGCACCAGCCAACGCTTGATGGTCGGGGCCTTGTGAGCGCTGAGGTTGTCGATGACGACATGAACGTCGAGTTCTGCCGGCATCTCCTTCTCGACCTCGCGCAGGAACGACCGTAGGTCCTTGGCCCGATGCTGGGCGTAGCACTTGCCGATCACGTTGCCGGTCGCGACGTCGAGGGCGGCGAACAGGTCGAGCGTTCCATGCCGCAGGTAGTCGTGGGTTCGACGCTCTGACCGACCGAGGTCCATCGGAAGAACAGGCTGGGCACGTTCAAGCGCCTGGAGCTGCGATTTCTCGTCGATGCACAGCACGATCGCGTTGTGTGGTGGATTCATGTAGAGCCCGACGATGTCGCGAACCTTCTCGATGAGAAGCGGGTCTTGCGACAGCCGCACCGATTCCGTCCGATGCGGCTGGAGACCGAACGCGCGCCAGATCCGCCCGATCGACGAGTGGCTCATCCCGACGTTCTTCGCCATCGAGCGCGTGCTCCAGTGAGTCCGACCTCGGGGCGTTGACTCGAGGGTCTTGGTGACCACGGCCTCCACCGCGTCGTCGGTGATCGTACGTGCCGCGCCTGGACGCGGCTCATCGTGCAGCCCGTCGAGCGCGGCGCGTTCGTCGGCGGTCAGCGTCAAGACCTCGGCCTTCGGTCGTCCGGTGCGCGCCATCCAACTCTTAGGGCCCGCGAATGGACAAGTCGATCGAGGATCGCGGTCGAGGCGCCGGGAGGGCAAGGCGACGGTGAGGACCGCAGGGGAGCATCCTCGACGGAGGTGACCCGAGGATCGGAACCGGCAACCCAGCCAGCCGGGATGGATC
>Ga0209181_10000863_pt1 | contig 54672 bp, 39 predicted proteins | sample MAT05_FD_187208 | JGI IMG/M metagenome (GOLD analysis project Ga0209181, IMG submission 187208) | Freshwater microbial communities from Lake Fryxell liftoff mats and glacier meltwater in Antarctica - MAT-05 (SPAdes) (version 2) | ecosystem: Environmental > Aquatic > Freshwater > Ice > Liftoff... | reverse complement strand
CTCGACAAGGAAGCGCAGAGCGTCGTCCTCAGCCCGGATGGACGCCACCTGCTCGTGATCGGCAGCAAGCCCGCGCAGCTCTGGAGCGTCTCCGCGGATCAGACGCCCGCTTTCGCCACGCTCACCGCGACGTTGAGCGAAGCGCAGGGCGCGGCCTTCAGCGCCGATGGGAGCCGGTTCGTTTTGTGGGGCCTTCCGCAACCGCTCGGCGCGACCGATGCGCGCCTCTTCGAGGCCGCAAACGGCAACGCAGTCTTCGCCCCCTTCTCCCACTCCGGCGACATGACCTCCGCCGCCTTCAGCCCGGATGGCCGGTTGCTTCTCACCACCAGCCGCTACGAAGCACGCCTCTGGGATCTCGCCAGCGGCAAGCTGCTACGGGCGCTGCGCGATCATCCGCTCCCGCCGCAAGCGTGCGGCTTCAGCCCCGATGGCACCCTGCTCTGGACCCGCACGGCCAAGGAATTGTGCCTCTGGGAAACCGCGACCGGGGCGCCGCTCGCGCCGCCGATGGCGCTGCAAGGCCTCGGCTCCGCGCTCTGGAGCGCCGATGGCCGGTGGCTCGCCGGCTTCGACGACGAACAGGCAATCCGCGCGTGGGATCTGGCTCCCGGCGGGCGTTCGCCGGAGGGGATGCGCGCGCTGGCCAGGCTGCTTTCCGCGCATCGCCTCACGCCCGACGGCGCGCTCCACCCGCTCACCCCGGCCGAACTTCGCGAGGCCCAAGCGGCCAGCGTCTCGCCATAACATTCCCTCCCCATCGCAGGGCCCGGGAAAGGCCGCGCCCCCGTGCGGGCAAAAGATTTCTGAAAAATTAAGGCGCGTGCCCGAATCCTTCGGCCGCCGCGCGGGCAAGGATGAAGTAGCGCCGCTGCCGGGACATCCACCGCGCCGCCCGTTCCATCACGAAAATCACCCTCCAAAAACAATTCCGCGCACTCATGATCGGCATTTCTCTCGACCTCGACGCCAGCTTCGACCCGCAAAAGCTCAGCGATGCCGAACTGTGCTCCCTCTCCGCCGATTGCCTCTCGCGCCTCATCGCCCAGAACATTTACGCCGCTCTGATCGCCTTCACTGAGACCACGCTCACCAGGCTGCACGGCGAAAGGGACACCGCGAGCGCGGCGCTTTCGTGGCGCACGCCGGCCGCGCAGGCGGTCATCGATGAGGTCCAGTCCGTCGTGCTTTCCGTGGCCTCGTCTCCGCGCGTCGTCCGCGAGCCGGAGGCCGTTGCTCACCGACCCACTTTTCTCGCCGCCTCCGCGGCGTTCCCCCTCACGCGCCTCGAGTTTCCCTAGTGGTTTAGGCAGTCGGGTCGTTTACAAAGTCGCTGGATGCGACCGAGGATCAGCGAGGTAAAAGGCGGTCCAAGGGAACGGTGGGTTTGCTGGCATTAGCGGGCGAAGAAATTGGCGGTGGCGCGTCCAGCGACTTTGTGAACGAACGATTGGCCGGAAAACCGCGGTGCCTCCGCCGAGACATTGCGGCCGATTCGTTCGGCTTACTTCTCCGGCTTATCCATCTCCAGGTAACTCGGCGTCTTGTCCGCGCCCGCGGTCATCTTTTCGATCCGCATCTGCTTGAGCATCCACAGGCCGTCACCGAGGGATTGGCCGGAGACGACCTTGAAACGGCGCGCGAGTTTCCCGTCGTGGCCGTAAGCCTCGGCCTGCATCAGCGCGCCGCCGTTTTTAGTGATCCACAGCTTCACGCTGCCGTATTGCGAGGAGTTCTTCGCCGGCGGTTCCACGCGCACGATCCAGCATTTGTTCAGCAGCATCGTCGCGTCACCCTCGACGGTCGCATTCGACCAGTAGAGAAAGCGCATCGAGAGATCCTCGTAGCTGATGTCGCTCTCGCGCACCTTGTCGTCGTAGCGCGCGGGCGACACCTTCTGCGCGCCGCCTTTGCCGACCTCCTCGAACTGCGCGTCCTTCTCGCCGAGCCGCAGTTGCAGCGTTTGCGGCGGATTGGAAAATTCCCACCGCACCGTATTGCCCGACATCGTTAGCTTGAAGGGGATCGTCGTCCACCCGCCGCGCAGCCGCCCATTCAGCGTCTCCTGCTGCGCCGTCTGCGCCGCGCGGACGGTGCGCAAAATCTCCTGCGCATTCGGCATCTCCTGACCAGCCGCCAACCCGCTCCCACACAGCATCGCGAGGACGAGGAATCGTTTCTTTACTTGGAAAAGTGCGGCCATAACCTCCGCCGACAGTCCGCCAGCCGCGCATGGATCAAAAGCTCCTTTTTCTCATCAACCGCGAGTGGACGAGCAGTGCCGCGGATCGGGTGATGGCCCTCGTTTCGAGCTGGGATGTATGGCTGCCGGTCGCCGCCATTTTGATCATCCTCTTTCTGATCCGCGGCCACTTTCGCGAGCGTGCTTATGTGGTGATTTTGCTGCTCATCGTCGGCTTCAATGATGGCGTGCTTTCGCATTCGCTGAAGCGGATCATCGACCGCCCGCGCCCTCACCAGGCCATCGCCGATGTGCGCGTGGTGGATCTCAAGAAGGCGAAACCGCGCATCTTCGCCGTCTTCAGCCCGGCCAAGGTGAAACTCTCGAAACCCAACCTGCAGCCGGTGGACGGCCGCTCGATGCCCTCGTCGCACACTATCAATATGTTCTCCGTCGCGCTCGTGAGCGTGGCGTTTTACGGCTTCGGCGCGGCGTGGACTTTTGCGCTCGCCGCGCTGGTCGGCTATTCGCGCATGTACGTCGGCGCGCATTGGCCGAGCGATGTGATCACTTCGATCTTCCTCGGGCTCGGCTCGTCGCTCTTGCTGCTCGCCGCGTTCGAGAGTCTCTGGCGGCGCTACGGCGGCCGCTGGCTGCCTGCGATTTACGCCCGCCATCCGCGCCTTTTCGCTGCATGACCCCCCGCCGTCTCATCCTCTTCTTCCTCGCCGCGCTCACGCTGCTGCGCCTGCTCTACATCGGCCAGCTCGAGCTGTCGCCAGACGAAGCCTACTACTACCAATGGAGCGAACGGCTGGACTGGAGCTACTTCAGCAAAGGCCCCGGCGTAGCCGCGACGCTGTGGCTGAGCACGCACCTCTTTGGCGTGAGCGAATTCGGCATCCGCATTTTCAGCCCGCTGCTCTCGCTCGGCACCAGCCTGCTCCTGCTCTCCTTCGCCCGCCGGCTCTACGGCGAATCGGTCGCGATCTGGACCGTGCTCATGGTGAATGTGACGCCCATCTTCACGGTCGGCAGCCTCGTCATGACCATCGATCCGCTCTCCATCTTTTTCTGGATGGCCGCGCTCTACACCTGCTGGCTCGCGCTGGAACGCAGCCCCGATTTCACCCGCTGGTGGCCCGCCACCGGCGCGCTGATCGGCCTCGGCTTCCTCGCGAAATACACCAACGCGATGCAGCTCCTCTCCATCGTGCTGCTCCTCGCGCTCACGCCGAAGTATCGCCGCGAATTCCGCCGCCCCGGCTTTTACGCCATGCTCGGCGTCTTCCTCATTTTCACCGCGCCGCCGATCATCTGGAATGCGCAGCACGACTGGATCACGCTGCATCACCTGACCGTGCGCGGCGGGTTGCAAAAGGCGTGGAGCTTCGACCCGCGCGAGTTCCTCGACTTCCTCGGCGCGCACTTCGGCGTCTACTCGCCGCTGATTTTTGCGGGCATGCTCGTCGCCATTTGGTGGGGCTGGAAACGTGCGGAGCATTCCTTCAAGCCGCGCTTCCTCCTCGCGTTCACGCTCCCGCTTTTCGTCCTCTATTTTTACCTCTCGCTGAAGCAGTCAGGCGAAGCGAACTGGACCGCGCCCGCCACGCTCAGCCTCGCCGTGCTCGCCGGTGCGCTCTGGCACGAACGCGCGCAGGAAAAACTCTGGGTGCGCCGCGCGGTGGTGGCGGCATTCGTCGTGAGTTTCCTGATCAGCATCCTCGCGATGGACGCCGAGCTGCCGCGCCGTCTCGGCCTCCGCTACAGCTACGATCTCGACCCGAGCGAACGCCTGCGCGGCTGGCGCAGCGCCGCGGAGAAAGTGGGCGTCGTGCGGAGCGAGTTCGAGGCGTCGTTCGGGCAGCCCGTCTTTCTCATCGCGAACAAATACGGCTCCGCGGCGAGCCTCGCCTTTTACCTCAGCGACCAGCGCATCGAGCGGCCCGGTCACCCGCCGCTCTACGTCCCCGAATCCCCCGCGCCGGAGAACCAGTATTTCTTCTGGCCGCGCTACGACGAAAACGTCCCGGTCGAGCCGGGCTCCGTGCCGAAGGAGGAGTTTTATACCGAGGAAGGCGGCGAAAGTCTCTTCATCGGTCGCACCGCGCTTTACATCACCGACCGCGCCGAAGAGCGCCCGCCGTCGTCGATCAAACGCGGCTTCGAGCGCGTGGAGATGATCCGCTGCATCGACTTCCAGCGCCGCGGCCTGCCGCTCCGCCAGCTCCGCGTTTTCGCCTGCTACAACTACCGGCAGATCTCGCTCTGAGCGAAACGCCGCGCTATTCCCAGCGCGAGTTTTTCGACCCGAAATACGCCACCGCGAGCCCCAGCGCGACGTGGCAGAGCAGCACCCAGATGCAGAGCGCTTCGCCGGATAATTTCGTCTGCGTAATTTTCAGCACGGCCTCGTAGAAGCGCGTGTCCCGCAGCGTCAGCACGTAGCCCGACCAGCCCCAGTAGGACGCGATGAAAGGCCGCGTGATCCACGCGATCGCCGACGGCAGCGCGAGCACCGCGCCGGAGAGCGGCAGCTGAAAGCCCACGAGATAAACCGAGAGCAGCGACGCCTGTTCGGCATTGCGCGCCAGGCTCGAAATGCCGAGACACACCGCGGTGAGCGCCGCATTCACGAGCGTGAGCAGCGTGAGCTGGCTGAGCGCGTCGCCGGGAAAATTGACGATCCACTTCACAAAAATCGTCATCCAGAGCGACTGCGCCAGGACGAGGCCGCCGAGGAAAATCGCCTTCGACGCGACATACGCCGATGGCCGCAACCCGGCGAATTTTTCCTTCTCGAAAATCAGCCGCTCGCCCGCGATCTCGCGCGCGGCGTTGTTCGAGCCCATGAGCGCGAGCAGGATGACCTGAAACATGATCAGCCCGGAAACGAGGCTGCCGGTGCGCATCAGTTCGGCCTCCTGCGTGAACTGATTTTGCAGTTGCTGAAGGAGGTTGCCGCTGAGCACGCCGTTCAGGTTTTTGATCTGCGGCAGGCCTTCCAGCGCGAAGATCACGACGAGAATCGGAAACCCGAAAAGCAGCGCCGCCTGGAGCGCGAGCTGGCCGCGATCCCGCACAAACAATCGCAACCGCCGCGCCAGCAGCACGCGAAGCTGGGCGGCAAAAGCCGGAGTCGGCGCGGGTTGCGGCACGGCAGGCGCCGAGGGCGTATCGGTGGAAGATTCGTAGAGGCCGGCAATGAGGCGCTGCATCCGCGCGTCGGCATTTTCGAGCACGGTCGGCTGATCCTCCGGCGCCTCGGCGGGCGGCGGTGTGGGCGGGGTTGCCGCGTCCGCTTTCTCCTCGAAGCCGAAGTGCGCGTAGTAGCTCCCGCGATGTTTCAGCCACGAGCGATGCCAGTCCGCGGCAGCGCGCATGGCGAGCCGGGGGAAGAGTTCCTCGGGCTGCTCGATGTTGAAGTAGTGGAAGAGAAACTCGTGCGGGCCGTGATAGGCGAGGTGGCCTTCGTGCAGCACCACGATGCTGTCGTAGAGCGCGAGATGCCGGAGGCTGTGCGTGACCGAGAGGACGATGCGGCGGTCGCGCCGCGAGAGTTCGTAGATCAGCTTCGTGATCTCGGCCTCGGCCTTGGGATCGAGCCCGCTCGTCACCTCGTCGCAGAGGAGAAGATGCGGCGTGCTGACCATCTCCAGCGCCAGCGCGAGGCGGCGCTTCTGGCCGCCGGAAAGCACGCGGACGCGCCGGTCGGAAATCTCCGTCAGCCCCACTTCGGCGAGAATTTCCTCCACCCGCTGATCCGCCGGGGCGGCGTCCGTTTCCACCACACGCAGGCGCCGCGCACTCTCCACGCTTTCGCGCACGGTGAGCAGATCGTAGGCGATGCTGAACTGCGGGACGTAGCCGATCTCGTGCGGGTCGAGATCCTGCTCGGTGAGATCGCGCCCTTCCCACAACACGTGACCGCCGGTCACGTGAGAAAGGCCGGCGATCGCCTTCAGCAGCGTGCTTTTGCCGCAGCCCGAGGGGCCGACGATGGCGGCGTAATGCTGGCGCGAAAAGCGCGCGGAAATTTCCGTGAGCAGCGGCACGTCTTCGTTCGACTGGCCGAGCTGGAGTGAGAGTTCCCTGAGTTCAAGCATGGCGCGCGCGTTTTTCCGCGGGAGATATGGCGGAAACCGGCGCGGGGACCAAGCCCCTTCCCGCGGACGCCCGCCGGCGTGGTCGGAATTTTTCTTCGACAATCGCCGCGCCTGCCTCGTCACTTTCCGCCATGCCCCCTCCCGCGTCTCCGCCCTGGAAAAAGATCGTCCTGTGGTCCGTCCCGGCTTTTTTGCTCCTGCTCGTGGTGGGTGGATTCGCCGTCCGCCGGGGAATCGACGCCTACCTGCGCAGCGAGCAGTTCCGCACTTTCCTCGCACAAAAGGCGGGCGGCACGCTGCGGGCCGAAGCGGAGATCGCGCCGCTGCATTTCGAGGGCGCGAATTTGTTTACGGACCGCTTTTCCGCCCGCGGCACGACGGCGGCGAAGTTCTCGTCGCTGCAGATCGAAGGCGCGCGGGCCGAAGTGAGCCTGCGGCATTTTTTCGAGCACGCCTGGCGGGTGGAGCAGCTCGACGTGCAGCGGCTCCGCGTGGACCTCGTCGGAGCGCGGCTGCCCGCCGCGGCCACCGAACCGAAGGTGGTGAAGGATCGCATCGCCGATGCCAACCGCAGCCGCTGGCTGCCGGATCGCGTGGAGATCGGCACCGCGGTGATCCGCGATTTACAGCTCACCTGGGAGGAGGGCGCGCTCCGCGGCACGGCGCTCCAGCTTCAACCGACCGACGACGGCTGGACGATCAACGGCAGCGGCGGATCGATCACGCACGGCGCACTGCCGCCGCTCAGCGTCCACCGGCTCGATCTCGCGTCGCGCGGCTCGTCGCTTTTTGTGCGCGCGGCGGAACTGCGGCAGGGCGAAGGCGGCAGCGTGATCGCGGATGGCGAGGTGAACTTCGAGGAGCGGCTCGACCTCCACGCGGTGCTCCGCGGCGTGGCGCTCACGCCGTGGCTGGCCGGCGACTGGCGGGCGCGGCTGCGTGGCGATGCCTCCGGCGAGGTCAATGTCCGCTGCCCGCTGCCGATCCGCGGTTCGCCGGAAATCACCGGCCAGCTCACGCTCGAAAACGGCGTGCTCGAAGCGCTGCCGGTGCTGAACCAGATCGCCGCGTTTACGAAAACGCAGCAGTTTCGCCGGCTGAAACTGACGCGCGCTTCCGCGGATTTCACGCAGCAGGAACCGCGGCTCACGGTGCGCAATCTCGTCGCGGAATCCGAGGGGCTGATCCGCGTCGAGGGCGGCTTCTTCATCGAGCGCGGCGTGATCGAGGGGAATTTCCAGGTCGGCGTGACGCCCGCGAGTTTGCAGTGGCTGCCGGGTTCGCAGGCGCGCGTTTTTACCGAAAACCGCGCGGGTTATCTCTGGGCGCCAATGCGTCTGGCCGGCCCGGTGGCTTCGCCAAAGGAAGACCTCACCGAGCGCCTGATCGCGGCGGCGGGAACGGAGGTGATCGAACAACTCGGCGGCGCCGCGAAGGACGCGACCAAGCAGCTCAAAGACGCCGCAAAAAGCGCGTTCGACCTGCTACTCGGGCCGGGGCGTTAGCTGCCGCGCGGCCGCGTCTGGCGGGCGTGGTGAAAGAGATACTGCTGCGCGTAGCCGCCGAACGGGCCGAAGTGGCTCGCGGAAAAATCGCGCAGGCGCTTGGCGGTCAGCTTGCGGGCGCGCGGAAAGTAAATCGTGCGCAGCACCCGCTCGATCCACACATCGATGGGGAATGCGCGCACGCGCTCGAAGGCGAAGAGCAGCGCGCAGTTCGCGACTTTTTCGCCCACGCCGGGCAGACGGCAGAGTTCGGCGCGCGCGGCGGTGTCATCGAGCTGCGCGATGGCGGCGAGGTCGACTTCGCCGCTCGCGACGAGGCGGGCGGCGCCGAGGAGATTTTTTGCGCGATAGCCGAGCGCGCAGGCGCGGAGGTCGGCTTCGTCGAGGCGGGCGAGCGCGGCGGGCGTGGGATAGGCGAAGAGTCCGCGCCCCTCGAAGTCCACCCGCTCGCCAAAGCGCCGCCGCAGCGTGTGCGAGATCTGCGCGATGTGCGCGACCTGCTTCATCGAGGAGGTGATGAACGTCGCGACGCATTCCCACGGCGGCTGCCGGACGATGCGCAGGCCGCGGCAAAATTCGAGCGCGGCGGACATCGCCGGATCGGTGGGAAAGCTGGCGTAGATTTCCGCCAGCGGGTGATCGAGGGCGAAGTAGCGCCGCGCCACGTCTTCCGCGCCCGCAGTGATCAGCAGTTCGTCACCGCTCTGTTCGGCATGAACGGGGATGCCGCCGATCATTCCCAAAAATCCCGCGCCTTCCCGCACCCAATGAAACGCCTGCCCGCACTCCAGCGTGGCGGCGAGGTCGAAGTCGGGAGCGGCGAGCCGCGACAGAGGCTGGGAGGCGCGCGCGTTCCCGGCGCCGCCGCTCATTGGATGAAGTAGCTCAGATTCTCCAGCTCGATGGCGAGGTCGACGTTGTTGACGACGACGTTGTCCGGCACCTGGAGAATGATGGGCGCGAAGTTCAGGATCGCGAGCACGCCGGCGGCGACGAGCACGTTCGTGACTTCCTGCGCGACGGTGCCGGGCACGGTGAGGATCGCCATTTTCACGTGCTCCCCGGCGACAAATTCCCCGAGCTTCGTCATCGGCAGCACGCGCACGCCGAGCTGTTTGGCGCGGGTCTTCGTGGCTTCGAGGTCGAAGGCGGCCACCACTTCGAAGCCTTCCTTGGCGAAGCCGGGATACCGCAGCAGCGCCGAGCCGAGATTGCCCGCGCCGACGAGGATGACCGGCTGCAGATGCGTGGTGCCGAGCACGGCGGTGAGCCGCGCGCTGAGCGCGTCCACGTTGTAGCCGAGCCCACGCGTGCCGAACTGGCCGAAGTAGGTGAGATCCTTGCGAAGTTGCGTCGGCTTCACCCCGGCAGCCTTGGCGAGGGCGGCGGAGGAGACGGTGTCGATGGCGTTCTGTTTCAGCCGCTGGAGCGCGCGATAATAGAGCGAGAGGCGGTAAACGGTCTTCCGGGGTATGACCAATTTCTGCATGCGGGCGGGGCGGGGGGGCGATGGAGTAATGGATATCGGGAATAATGGATAGTGTTTTCCAAAACGGGCGCTATCAGTCCCGCCCGCCTTTCACAATCTACCCACGACCTGCCCATGCGCCTCAATCGTTTCCTCGCCTCCGCCGGCCTCGGTTCCCGCCGCAGCGTGGAGGAACTCATCACCACCGGACAGGTCCGGATCAATGGCCACGTGGTCACGGACCTCGCGACGAAGGTGGCGGAAGGCGACGCGGTGAAGGTGGGTGCGCGGCTGCTCAAGACGCAGCAGACGCTGACCGCGGTGCTGAACAAACCGCGCGGTTACGTCTGCACGGCGGATGATGAAATGGATCGCCGCACGATTTTCGACCTGCTGCCGACGACCTGGCCGCGCGTCTACCATGTGGGTCGGCTGGACAAGGAAAGCGAGGGGCTGATCCTCGTGACGAACGACGGCGACCTGTCGCTGGCGCTGACGCATCCGCGTTACAAAATCGACAAAGAATACGAGGTGCTGCTCGACAAGCCATTTGTCCCCACGGACAAGGCGAAGCTGCTCAAGGGATTCCACATCATCGGCGGCCGGGCGAAGATGGAGCACCTCAACCAGCTCGGCGCGAACCATCTGAAGGTGACGCTGAACCAGGGGATCAAGCGGCAGATTCGCCTGATGCTCTACGAGCTCGGCTACGAAGTGGAACGGCTGGTGCGGGTGCGCATCGGGCCGCTGAAGATCGGCGAAACGCGGCCGGGCGACTGGCGCATTCTCACCGGCAAGGAGATCGCGGAGCTGAAGAATCCCGAGACGCGCCCCGCGCCGCCCGCACGCAAACCGCGACCACCCGCGGCCGGGTAGCACACGCGTCTCCCGGGTTGGTTTCCGGCGTCCCGCCGAAACGCACTTTGTGCGGCGTCCGTTTTGTCGAGATGGCGTTTTCCCCGAGAGGCGCGCCTCACGAAGTTCGTGCGGGCGGGACGCCGGCACCAACACGCGGGACGCGTGTGCTCCCCGGAATCAGTGCGGCGCGGCCGCGGGACCGGCGGCGGCTTCCACGTCTTTGGGCGGGTGGAAGGCGACGGCGAGCAGAATGGCCGCACCGAGTGCGAGGCCGGTGGGGACGAGGAACAGCTCGCGATAACCCGTGAGACCTTCACCGGTGACGTATTTGCCCTGCAGCGGGATGAAGAGCCACTTCGCGGCGAGATCGCCGAGACCGAGGATGAGAAAATTAAACAAACCCTGCGCGCTGGAGCGCACGTCTTTCGGAAACGCCGCGTCGATGAAGATGTAGACCGTGGCGAAGAAGAACGCGTAGCAGATGCCGTGGAGCACCTGCACGAGGATGATGAGCCCGGTGAGATCGGGGAAGAACGCGAAGATCGCAAACCGCACGGCGTGGCCGAGGATTCCGAAAATCATCGTGAGCCGCCAGCCGAGCTTCGCGAGCACGGTGCCGAGCGCGGCCATGGTCAGGATTTCCGCGACCTGCCCGATGCTCATCACGGGCATGATGTGCTCCGGCTTGATCCCCGCCTTGGCCAGAAAACCGCCGGCCATCACGAAGTAGCCATTGTGGATCGTGGCGTCGATGAAGGTGACGATGAAAAGGACGAGCAGATACGGGATGGCGAGGAGCTTGCCGGCTTTCAGCCAGGCGAGGCTGTCGGTGCCCTCGGCCTTGCGGGGCGGGGTGTGCGGCAGGGTGAGGCTGTAGGCGGCGAGGAGCAGCGAGGCCGCGCCGGAGACGAGGAAGATATACTTCGCCGCCTGCGCCGCATCGACGCCCGCCTTGCCTTTGAGGATGAAATAGAGCGGCCATGAAGCGAGGATCCAGCCGATCGTCCCGCCCATGCGGACGATGCCGAATTCGTTTTTCGGGTCCTTGAGATGGGCGAAGGACAGTGAGTTTGCCACCGAGACCGTGGGCACCCAAAACAGTGAGTGAATGAGCATCAGCGAAAAGAACACGGTGAAATCCGTGACGAAAAACATCCCGAGAATCGCGAGGCCGCCGATGAGGTGGCTGAAGGCCATGAAACGCTCGGCCGAGAAATTGCGGTCGGCGAATTGATTCGAGAAGAAGATGCCGACCACCGACGCGATGGCAAAGGCGCTGCCGATCAGCGCCTGCTGGCTGGAGCTGTAGTTCAGCCCGTCGGGGCCCATGTAGGTCCAAATCAGAGGGAGCCAGGCGCCCCAGATGAAGAACTCGAGGACCATCATCAGGAAGAGGCGGGCGCGGGGGGATGTCATGGGGAGCAGGTTCTAGCCAGCCGCGGCGGCGGAGGCAAGGCGGGCCGCGTCGATCGCCCTTTGGCTCTGGGGGAAAAAAAGCCGCGGATGGACGCGGATGAAACGCGGATCAAGAAAGGTTCTTCTGCAATCCGCGTTTCAGCCGCACGACCAGCGTCTCGTCGAGCAGGCCGCGCTGCTGCAAGTCCAAGACCAGCGCGGCGCTCGCCTGGTCGACATCGCGGCACTGCTTCGGCAGATGATCGGCGAGTTGATTGTGCTGATCCCAGCCGCGGTGGTAGAGCGCGAAGGTGCTCGCGGGGTCGTGCGACAGGTCCATCAGCTCCGGCACGCTGGCCTGCATGCGGTAGGCCATCTCGTCCTGCGTGATGCGCGTTTCGATCTCCGGATCGCCGAGCGCGGTGGACTGGATTTGGTTCAGGCCCTTTGGCCGACTGACCGAAAAACTGGCGGCGCGTGGAATGAAGGCGGGGATCCTGCATGACGAGGCAAGATTGCCTCGCGCTGCGCCCTTGCGGCGAGCATTTGGCCGGGCCGGACGCTTGGCCAGGCGCTCAGCGCAGCACTTTTTTCACCGCCCGGCGGGTCAGCGAATCGCGCGCGGAGACGCGATAGGCTTCGCGCAGGATGTCGCTGATGGTCTTGCGACGGCGCTTCCCCTGGCTGGTGCGGTCTTGTTCGCCGGAGGCGATGTCCCAGATGTTCGATTTCACAGAGCACATTCTACTAGCAGCATGTACGCCCGCAGCGCCGGGATTGTTACAACAGGGTAAAACTATATCAAATTCGCGCCTCCGGCTTTGACTCCGCGGCCTCGGCTCCGCTTTGGATAGAATATGAAACACTATCGGACGGGCTGGATTTCCGATGTCCATCTCGGCACCCGCGGGAGTCAGGCCGAACGGCTGCTCGCCTTCCTCCGCGATGTCGAATTCGAGACCTTGTACATCGTCGGTGACTTCATCGACATCTGGTCGCTTCGCCGCGGCATCTACTGGCCGCAGTCGCACAACGACGTCATCCAGAAAGTCCTCCGCGCCGGCCGGAAAGGCACCCACGTCGTCTACATTCCGGGCAATCACGATGAATTCGTCCACGGCTTCTGCGGCGATTTCGGCGCGGTGAAGATCGAGCCGCGCGCCATTCACACCACCGCCGACGGCCGCCGCCTGCTCATCATCCACGGCCACGAACTCGACGCTGTGATTCAAAACATCAAGTGGCTGGCCTTCATCGGAGACGTGGGCTACACGATGCTGCTCCGGCTGAATCGGCCGCTCAATTACCTGCGCCGCCTCTGCGGCCACGAATACTGGTCGCTGAGCGCTTACGTGAAAAAGAGCGTCAAGGACGCCGTGAGTTACATCGGGAAATTTGAGGAAGGGATCGTGCATTTTGCCAAGGAAGATCGGGTCGACGGCGTCATCTGCGGGCATATTCATTCACCGGCCATCCGACAATTTGGCGACGTGACCTACTACAACACCGGCGATTGGGTGGAGAGCATGTCCGCCCTGCTCGAACACGAAGACGGCCGGATGGAGTTGATCACCGATTTCGTGGCTCCGCCCCTCCCCGTCGCCAATCCCGAGCCCACCGCTCCAGCGCCAGCGCCCGCCGCCCTTTGACCTCACGCGGCAGTCGGCACCGCACTCCCGGCACTCGCGAGCGGCAGCCGGAGCACGATCGCTGTCCCCTTCCCGTAGGTGCTCTCGGCGCGCACGGAACCGCCGTGGGATTGCACGAGATGTTTCACGATGGAAAGCCCGAGCCCCGTGCCACCGAGGGAACGCGTGCGCGCCTTGTCCGCCCGGTAGAAGCGCTCGAAAATATGCGAGAGATCCGCCGGCGGAATGCCGATCCCGGTATCCTCGATCCGCACCTCGACCTGCCCATCCACCGGCACCGCTTTCACGGAGATTCGCCCGCCGTCCTCGGTGTATTTCGACGCGTTTTCCAGCAGGTTGTTGAAGACCTGCTCCAGTCGGCGGGAGTCCGCGAGCAGCGGCGGAATCTCGGGCTGGACTTCGAGCGCCAACTGCAACTTTTTCTGGCTCACGCGGCCGGACCAATCGTTGACGATGTCCCGCAGCAAGTCGCCCAGCCGCACCGGCGCGAGTTCCAGTTCGTCGTTGCGCGATTCGAGCCGCGCGAGCGTGAGCAGATCCTCGAGCAGCGCATTCAGCCGCAGCGAGTGTTTGCGCAGGATCTCGAAAATTTCGCGCTGGCCGGCGGCGGGCATCTTCGGGTCGTCGAGCAGGTTTTCGACGTAGCCGTGGAAAATGGAGAGCGGCGTGCGCAATTCGTGGGAGACGTTGGCCACGAACTCGCGCCGCACTTCCTCGAGCTGCCGCAGCCGGGAGACATCGCGCAGGATCGCCACCACGCCGGGCCGGCCCGCGTCGTCGCGCATCGGCATGGCGCTCACGGCAAAGTGGCGTTTCGACCGGCTGCCGTTCAGCAGCACCTCGCCCGCCTGAATACTGCCGGTGGCGAGCGCGGCGGAGACCAGCGCGTCGAGTTCCGTGGCGCGCGCGGCGCGCAGGACGGTCTGACCGCGCGGATCGGCGGGCAGGTCGAAGAATTTCCGGAACGAGGGATTCGTCTGCCGCAGCACATGGTGCTCGTCGACCACCATCACGCCCTCCTCCATGCTCGCGAGCACGGTGTCGAGCTGCGCCTCGCTTCTCTCCCCCTCACGGTGCGCACGATCCAGTTCCCCGGCAATCGCCTCCAGGCGGCCGGTCATCCCCGCGAAACGCCCGCCGCCAAAAACGAAGCAGGTCGGCTTGCGCCCCTCGCCGAGTTCGTCCAGCGCCTGCTCCAGCCGCGCCCAATCCCGCCGGCCGCGCCGCACGTTCCACATCCACGCGAGCCCGATCGCGCCGGCGACCATTGCAAAAAACCAGCCGCTCATTCCACCCCTAGCGCCCCGGCTCAGCCACGCGGTAGCCGAAGCCGCGGATCGTCTCGATGCAATCCGCCGATTTGCCGAGCTTCTCCCGCAGCCGGCGGATGTGCGTATCGACCGTACGCGTGTCGATCATGCTCTCGTAGCCCCACACGTCGTTGAGCAGGGTGTCGCGGCTCTGCACGCGGCCGCGGCGCTCGATGAGCACGGTGAGGAGCTTGAATTCCGTGGCGGTGAAATCGACGCGCTTCGAGCCCACCGTCACCTCGTAGCGCGAACGATCCACGCAGATGTCGCCGAAAGTGAGCAGGTCACCCGGCTCGGCCGCCCCCGCCGCGCGGCGCATCACGCTTTTCACCCGCAGCACCAGCTCGCGCGGGCTGAAGGGCTTGGTGATGTAATCGTCCGCGCCGAGTTCCAGGCCCACGATGCGGTCCACCTCTTCGGCCTTGGCCGTGAGCATGATGATCGGGATCACGCTCGTCTGCGCTTCCTTCTTGAGCAGCTTGCAGACTTCCAACCCGGAAAGCTCCGGCAGCATGAGATCGAGAATGATCAGCGAGGGCAGCGTCTCCCGCGCCTGATTTAATGCGGTCAGGCCGTTGTCGGCCTTGATCACATTGAAGCCGGCGGTTTGCAGGTTCATCGCGACCAGCGAAAGCACGTCGGGTTCATCCTCGGCGACGAGGATGCGTTTGTTCGCGGCTTTGGAACTCATGAGGGGCGGACTGTAGAAAGCGGGGCACATCGCGCAAAGGGGCGCGGTGTGACATTCCTGTAACAGCGAACCGCCCCGGTAGGGAAGCCGCGCCGCGGGTTGCCCATTTTGGCCGCCGCGTCAAAGATCGGAACCCGCGGCGCGGCTTCCCTACCGCTCTACGCCAGCAGCGAGTCGATCACGTGGCCATGCACATCGGTGAGCCGGCGGTCGATGCCGTTGTGGCGGAAGGTCAGCTTCGTGTGATCGATGCCGAGCAGATGGAGAATCGTGGCGTGGATGTCGTAGACCTGGGTCGGGTTTTTGCGATCGGCCGGCTTGTATCCCCACGCGTCGCTTTCGCCGTGGGTGATGCCGCCCTTGATGCCGCCGCCGCAGAGCCAGTTGGTGAAAACGAAGGGATTGTGGTCGCGCCCCTTGCCGCCTTGCGACGAGGGCATGCGGCCAAACTCCGTGGTCCACAGGATCAGCGTATCCTCCAGCATCCCGCGCTGTTTCAGATCCTCGATGAAGGCCGCCGCGCCGCGCGCCATACCGAGCGAAAGTGGGCCGTGATCGCGCTGGATGTCTTCGTGCGAATCCCAGTTGCGGCGGGGGAAGCCGTTGTCGTTGCCGCTCCAGACCTGCACGAAGCGCACGCCGCGCTCGAGCAGTCGCCGCGCGGCGAGGCACCGTTGACCAAAGTAAAATGTCTCCTCCTCACCGTTGATTTCCTTCGCCCAAGTCTGTGGTCCGCGATCGAGCCCGTAGTGCTTGAGGACGTGGTCGGGCTCGGCTTTGAGGTTCAGTGCTTCCGGCGCGGCGAGCTGCATTTTCGCCGCGAGTTCGTAGCTCCGGATGCGCCCTTCGAGCCGCTGATCGCCCTCGCGGGTCGCGGCGTGTTCGCGGTTCAGCTCGGCCATGAGTTGCTGCGCCGCGGCCTCGCTGCCGGGCGTGATAAAGCCGGCGGCTTTGTGCGGAAAGAGATCGGCGACCGGCGTGTCCGTGCCGGGATAAATGATCGTGCCGCTGTGCTGCGCGGGCAGAAACGACGAGTCCCAGTTCTTCACTCCATTCGAGCCAAAGCCGCGATGATCCGGCAGCACCACGAAGGTCGGCAGATTGTCGTTCAACGAACCGAGCCCGTAGCTCACCCAGCAGCCCGCGCCGGGAAAGCCGGGAAGCTGAAACCCCGTGGACTGGAGCAACGTCGCCGCGCTGTGCACGCCGGATTTGCTCACCACGTTGTGGATGAAAGCGAGGTCGTCCACCACGCGCCCGAGCGGCGCCACGGTCTCGCCGAGCATCTTCCCGCTTTGCCCATACGGCGCAAAATCCCACACCGGCTTGAGCCACGGCCCGAGCCCGTTCTGGAACGCCTCGACCGGCTCCCCGAAGTCGCTCGGCTGCCCGTGCCGCTTCACCAATTCCGGTTTGAAGTCGAAGAGATCGAGATGGCTCGCCGCGCCCGCCATGAAGAACTGCACGACGCGCTTCGCCTTCGCTGGATGATGCAGCTTGCCCCCGAGCAGCCCTGCAGCACCGAGCGCGAGCTGCTCGCCGAGCAGCGACGCCAGCGCGATGCCGCCGAGCCCGCCGCCCGAGCGCCAGAGGAATTCGCGGCGGTTGATCGCTGGAGATTCTGCCTGCCGGTGCCAATAAGAATTCGGTTCGCCTTTCATCGGTTATTTCGTTGAGGTTTCGGGGTGCCACGTAAAGTCCGCCAACTGATCGCCGACCTGCGTGACGCTGGTTTTGAGCAAACCCCCGGCGGCAAAGGATCGCATCGGAAATTTCGGCACCAAAAGTTTGCCGGAACCGTGATTCTCAGTGGCGCGGACGGCGACGACGCGCGTCACTACCAGGAGAGACAAGTCCGAAATGCCATCCGAGAAACCCGCCCATGAAACCCGAAGACACCTATCTGAAGTTCGTCCGCTGGAGTGACACAGACCACGCCTACGTCGGTTATTGCCCCGATCTGTTCCCTTGGGGCGGCGTCTGCCATTCGGAAAATGAGGAAACCTGCTATCGCCAGCTTTGCGGCTTTGTGAGCGAGGAGATCGTCGACCTGCAGGCTGCCGGACAGGACCTTCCCCCAGCCAGCACCCGACCGATGCGCGACGCGGTGAGCGCTTAATCGACGAAAGTGAATTCATTGAGGTTCAGCAGGACGCGGCAGAGATTGGGCAGGCCATTGGCTTCGGCAAAAGCGGTGAGTTTTGTGCGGTCGGCGGGATCGGGTTTGCGGCCAAACGCCAACTCGTAGCCGCGGTCGATCCTCGCGGGCAGGTCGCCACATTCCGCCTCCAGCCGCGCGGCAAAGTGCTGCGCCTGCGTGACCATGAAGCCGTTGTTCAGCAGTGCGAGGGCTTGCAGCGCGGAGAGGCTTTCGTTGCGGCGATCGACGCGCATCGACGGGTCGGCGCAGTCGAGCGACGTCATCCACGGCTGCGTCTGCGAGCGGACGGTGAAGCGATAGATCGACCGCCGCCAGGTCTTGGGATCGTTCGGATCGGCGAGGTCGTAGCGGTAGTGCGGCGAGTGCTCGGGACGCTCGATCACGAAATCCTGCCAGCCCGCCCCGCCCATCGTGAGGTCGAGCTTGCCACTCATCGCGAGCACGGAGTCGCGCACCGCTTCGGCTTCGAGTTTGCGGCGATTTTGCCGCCAGAGCAGCGTATTGCCCGCGTCGACTTTCTCTGCTTCGGGATTGCCGGCCGAACCCTGGCGGTAGGTCGCGCTGGTCAGGATCAGCCGGTGCAGCTTCTTCAACGAACCGCCGCTGTCGCGGAACTCCGCGGCCAGCCAGTCGAGCAGCTCCGGGTGCGACGGCAGCCCGCCGTTGCGGCCGAAGTCATTGGGCGTCTCCACCAGCCCGCGGCCGAAGTGATATTGCCACACGCGGTTCACGATGCTGCGCCAGGTGAGCGGGTTTTGCGGATCGGTGATCCAGCGCGCGAGCGCGGCGCGGCGTTCGCCCTCCGGCGCTTCGGGCGAAACGGCAAAACGCGCGGGCTGAAACTTCAGCATGCCGAGCGCCCCCGACACCATCTCGCGGCCCGGCTGCGTGACCTGCCCGCGCGCCAGCAGAAAGATCGGCCGCGGCTTGCCGCCATTCGCGCCGGTGCCGGCGAAAGAGCCGCTGCCCGTGTGAATGGTCCCCGCATAGACCGCGCTCGGCGGCGGCAGCTTTGTGACTTCTGCCGCGAGTTGCGTTTGCCCGGCGAGCAGCGCGGCGCGGCGCGATTTGGTCGGCTCATCGGCGAAGCTGAGCAGCAGCGTCTCGCGCTCGGAGAGCAGTTGTTTCCGTTCGTCGGCCGTGGGTGCGACCGGCGCGAGGCCGTCGGTGAGGTTCGCCTTGCGCCAGCGCGGCGGCGCCTCGATCGCATCGAGCGCGGTGGCCGTCTTGCCGAGCGCCACATTCGTCCCCGCCGCATCGAAGACCTGCACCTCGGCGAGCGCGAAAATGAAGTCGTCCTTGCGCGGAGCGAGCTTCGCCGCGGTGATGCGCAGGTAGCGGCCGGCGGTGCCATCGTCCGCCACCGTTTTCGTCGTGAACGGCGTGAGGCCCGGGTTCTTAAAATCCGCCATGAACGTCTCGTCGTGCCGCTTCCAGAATTGCGTCACGCCCGTCTTGAATTCCGGGTCGTCGCTTACCTCGATCTTGAACCGCACCGGAAATCCGAACCCGGCGCCGATCTGATTGAAGTCGTCGTAACACGGCAGCAGCGTCACGCTCGCGATCGTCGCCGTCGCGCCGAGGTCGATCTGCACCCACTTCACGGCGTCCTGCTCCTTCGAGATCGCGCTGTGATAGCCGAAGTCGGGCGTCTGGTTGCCCTGCTTTTGCGCCGTCGTTTTCGACGCGCCGTCGATCCGCCGCTGGAGGTCGGTGAGCGCCTTGCCCGCGCGTTGCTTCAGCGGTTCCTCCACCGCGGCGAGCGTCACGTCCGTCTCGCGCTGGCGGCGCTGGAGGTCTTGAAAGCGCGCGTTCTGCTGATCGTCGCGGTAGTATTTCCGATCCGTGCGATCCAGCGCGGAGAAGACCGCCTGGAGGCTGAAATAATCCTCCTGCGAGATGGGGTCGAACTTGTGATTGTGGCACTGCGCGCAGTGGGCGGTGACGCTGGAGAAAGTGCCGATCGTATTCGCCACCATGTCGTCGCGATCGAGGTGCCGCGCGATCTTCCCATCGGTCTTCGTCTCCGGCACTTCGGCGTGGCCGATGAGATCCCACGGCCCCGCGGCGATGAAGCCGAGCGCCTCGATACCATCGCCCGTGCCGGGAAAAAGCACGTCGCCCGCGAGCTGCTCCTGCACGAAGCGCGTATAAGGTTTGTCGTCGTTCAGTGCGCGGATGACGTAATCGCGATACGGCCAGGCGTTGTTCCGCTGCTTGTCTTTGTCGTAGCCATGCGTGTCGCCGTAGTGGACCACGTCGAGCCAATGCCGCGCCCAGCGTTCGCCGTAACGCGGCGAGGCGAGCAGCCGGTCGACGAGGGCTTCATAGGTCTCACGGGACCCATGTGACTCCTGGGTCTCATCCACAAACCGCGCCAGCTCCTCCGGCGTGGGCGGCAGGCCCGTGAGATTGAAATACAAGCGGCGGCAGAGCGTGCGCGCATCGGCTTCCGGCGAAGGCGCGAGCTGGTTCGCGGCGAGCTTTTCCCAAATGAACGCATCCACCGGATGCGCCGCGATGGGCGGTGGCACGGGGCGCACGACCGGGAGCAGCGACCACCACGCCAGCGGGTCGTGATCCGCGCCGCTCGCGCTCTCCGGCCACGCCGCGCCCGCGTCGATCCATGCCCGCAACGTGGCGATTTGCTCGACCGTGAGCGGCTCGCCTTTCGGTGGCATCTTCATGTCGGGATCGCCGCCGGAGACAAATTTCACGAGCGTGCTTTCCCCTGCTTTGCCGGCCACGATGTTCGGCGCGTGATTGTCGCCACCGGTTAGCGCGATGCGCTTCACATCGAGCCGGTAGCCGCCCTTCTGCTTTTCTCCGCCGTGGCACTTCACGCACTTCGCCTCAAAGATCGGCTGCACGTCGCGGACGAAATCCACCGCCCAAGCAGCAGGCGCGAGCGCGGCAGTTGACGCGAGAAGGAGGAGGGAACGCATGACTCATGCATACAACCCGCAAGCGCCCCGTCCATAAGCACCCAACAGCAGACCGAGAGAAATGAGTGTGAACCGACCATGACCCGCAAACTGAACTACGACCAGGCCCCCCGACCTTGCCGCCTTTCCGCCCCGCTGCTAGTCTCCGCGGCATGAGCATCACCGCCATCGTCGAGAACGACACGATCAAGCTCCCGGCAGGGATTCATGTGCCGGATGGGACGAGCGTGCGCCTCGACCTTTTAGAAACGCAGGGCGCCAGACCGTGGCCGGCAGGATACTTTGAGCAGACTGCGGGAGCGCTGGCGGGTGAGCGACTGGAGCGTCCCGGCCAAGGCGAAACGCCGCTGGTGGAGTCTTGGTGATGGTCTGGCTTCTGGATACAAATGCGTGGATCGACTACCTGAAAAATCCCGCCAGTGGAGTTCGCACGCGACTGATGGAACGCAACCCGGGCGAAATCGTGACCTGCGCCATCGTGCGCGCGGAGCTCCTGCACGGAGCGAGAAAATATGGTGTGCCAGAACGGCGGCTGGCCATCGTACGCGAAACCCTGGACCCGTATCGTTCGCTCTCCTTCGATGACGCAGCGGCGGAAGCTTACGCAACAATCCGCCACGACCTCGAACAGGCCGGCCAACGGATCGGGCCGCACGATTTGCTCATCGCCGCGATCTGCCTGGCTCACGAGGTGACGCTGGTGACTGCGAATACGGCGGAGTTTCAGCGGGTGAGCGAGTTGACCATGAGCAACTGGCAGGCGGCCTAGCGGACGGCCGTTGGGAACCGAAGATGGGAAGTCGCGTGCTGGACGGAACTCCGGCATTGCCAAGGTGCGGCACGCTCCTTTGAATCCGCGTCCGCTCGATGAAGCTCCGTAACCTACTGCTCGCGCTCTTTTGTTTACTGGTCTTCGCGGGGTTCGGGTTTCTTTACGTGACGAACTGGGTGGTGCAGCGGCCGTTCGGGATCATTCTTTTTGTCAGCGATGGCATGGTGGCGCGGCATCTCACGGCAGCGCGGCTCTATGAAGGCGGCGCGGATCATCGGCTGGCGATCGAATCGTTGCCCCGCATCGCGCTGCTGAAAAACTCGGCGCGCGACTTTGCGGTGCCGGACGGGGCGGCGGCGGCGACGGCGCTGGCGACGGGTGAAAAGGTGAATCACCACGTGCTCGCCGTGGGACCAAAGGGCGAACCGCTTCCAACGATCCTCGATCTCGCCCGCGCGGCGAACCGCGGCGTGGGGCTGATCACCAATGGCTCGCTCGCCGCGCCGGGCGCGGCCGCCTACTACGCGCACCGCGCGGACGCCCGCAACGCCACGGCCACCGCGGCCGATTTCCTGACGGCGCCGATGCTGGACGTGGTGCTCGGCGGCGGGGCGGCGGATTTTCTACCGCCGGCGCAGGGTGGTTTGCGCGCGGATGGGCGCGATCTGCTGGCGCAGTTGCAGCTCACCGGCCGCGAACTGGTGCGGACGAAGGCGGCGCTCGAAGACACTTCGTCGTATCGCAGCCGCGGGCTCGTGGGCGTCTTCAGCATGGGGCCGATGGCGTTTAGCAGTCAGATCGAAAGTGGGAGCGAACAGCCTTCGCTCTCGGACATGGTGCGGCGGGCGATCGAATGCCTGCAGACGAACCGCAAGGGCTACGTGCTGATCGTGGATGCCGCGCTGATCACCGGCGCGGCGGAGCGCAACGAAGGCGAGCAGGTGATCACGGAGACGCTCGCGCTGGATCGCGCGATCGCCACGGCGCAGCGCTACGCGGGCGAACGGTCGCTGATCCTCGCGGTGGGCCGGCACGCAATTGGCGGGCTGACGCTCAATGGCTATCCTCAGCGGCAGGATCACGGCGTCGCGCTGCTCGGGGCGAATGCTTCCGGCCAGCCGGCGATCACCTGGGCGACCGGGCCGAAAGGACCGCCGAGCGCGGCGGGCGCGGCGAGCGAACCGGCGGCTTATCAAACGCCGTCGGCGCTGAACACAGCGGAGGACGTGCTCGCGGTGGGAACCGGGCCGGGTTCGGAGCGGGTGCAGGGCTTCCTCGATAACACGGACATCTTCCGCATCCTCAAGGACGCGCTCTGATCTCGCAGTGGCGGCTAAGACGGGCGCGCGCGGCGGGTTCCAATTTCCATCCCCATGAACACGACCCGCCGCTCCTTCCTCAAAACCACCGCCGTCGCCGCGCTTGGCTTTCCCGCGATCTTGCGGGCGGCAAATCTGAACTCGAATTTGCAGATCGTCGCGGTGGGGTGCGCGAATAAAGGCTTCTCCGACATCGCGGAGATCGGCTCGCACGCGAAGGTGAAATACGTTGGCTTCTGCGACATCGACTCGACGCGCTTCGCCAAGGCGGACGAGAAATTTCCGGGCGTGCCGCACTTCGTCGATGCGCGCGAGGCGTTTGCGAAACTCGGCGACACGTTCGACGCGGCGATCGTCTCGACGCCGGATCACATGCACGCCTTCTTCGCGCTGGAGGCGATGCGGCGCGGCAAACACGTCTACGTGCAGAAGCCGCTCACGCACACGGTGTGGGAAGCGCGCCAGATGCGGCTGCAGGCGGCGAAGTCGAAAGTGGTGACGCAGATGGGCAACCAAATTCACTCGCACGAGGCGTATCGCACCGCGGTGAAGCTGCTGCGCGACGGCGCGATCGGGAAGGTCACGGCGGTGCATTCGTGGCAGCCCAATCCCGGCAACGGCTATACGAAGATGACCGCGCCGCCGCCCTCCGCGCCGGTGCCGGCGACGGTGGATTGGGACAAGTGGCTGGGCGTGGCGGCGCACCGTGAATACGCGCCGGACGTGTACCATCCCTTCAAGTGGCGCGACTGGCAGAGCTTCGGCGGCGGCACGATGGGCGACTTTGGCTGCCACATTCTGGACCCGATTTTCACCGCGCTCGGCATCAAGGATCCGCAGACGATTCGCGCGGACAGCGAAGGGCTCAACCCGCATACCTGGCCCGGCGCGGAGACGGTGAGCTACGTCTTCGCCGGCACGCCGCTGACCGCGGGCAAGACGCTCGCGGTGACGTGGTACGACGGCGGCCGGAATCCGGAAGCGTCGCTCTTTTCCGCGATACCGGCGGAGAAAAAAATCCCGAAAGCCGGCTCGCTCGTGCTCGGCGAAGCGGGCGCTCTGATCATCCCGCATGTGGCGATGCCGGAGCTGTATCTCCGCGACGGCGCGACGGCGCCAGCGATCGAAAAAGTGCCCGGCTCGAGCCACTACCACGCGTGGGTCGAGGCCGCGCTCGGCGGGCCGAAGACGACGGATGATTTCGACTACGCCGGTCCGCTAACCGAAGCGGTGCAGCTCGGCAACGTCGCGACGCGCTTCCCCGGCGAGACGCTGGTCTGGGACGCGCCGGCGCTGCACATCAAGAACGTGAAGGAAGCGAACAAGCTGCTGACCAAAACCTATCGCGACGGCTGGAAGATCAAGGCGGAGGCTTGAGCCGCGCGGCGCTCAGTACTTCACGCTCTGCAAATACCGGAGACTGACGGGGATCGCGTCGAGCACGGTCGGCGATTCGTCTTCGATGAAGTAATATTTTACGCCGACTTCCTGTGCGGTTTTGAGGACGGCAGGCCAGTTCACCTGACCGGTGCCGAGCGGAACGTCGTCGGTGAGCGGCGCCTTGCCGGTGTAGACGCCGGTGCGCGCGCCTTTGGCGATGTCCTTGAGGTGCATCAGCGCCCAGCGGCCGGGATATTTCTGGAGCATCTTTACGGGGTCGGCGCCGGGATGCACGACCCAGAAGACGTCCATTTCGAAGGCGACGAGATCGGGTTTCGTCTCGCGGGCGAGCAGGTCGAAGAAGGTCTCCGTCGCGCCTTCCGTCACGGGCCGAAATTCGTAGCCGTGGACGTGGTAAAAGAACTGGATACCCGCCGCCTTGAAGGCCGCGCCGAACTCGTGAAAATCCGCGGCGGCACGTTTGACGTCCGCTTCACCGAAGCTCCCGATCTCGTGCGGAATCCAGGCGACGCCGGCGAATTTCACGCCGAGCGACTGGGCGTTTTTCACGCTGCCGGCGAGGTCCTTTTTCAGCGTCTCGTAACCGAAGTGGCCGCTGATCGCGGTGATCCCGCGCGTGGCGAGTTCGCCTTTCAGCTTTTCGGTTTCCACCGGCAGGCTGCTGTAGAGTTCGGCCTGGGTGAAACCAAAGGCTTTCGTCTTATCGAGCGCGTCGGTGGCGTTTGTCTTGAAGGTTTCGCGCAGGCTGTAGAGCTGGAGGCCGAGGGGGCCTTTGAAGTCGCCGGAGAGCTCGACGGCGACGGCGGAATTGACGAGGAAAAGCAGCGGGAGGAGGAGACGTTTCATGGCGGGAGGCGGGAGTTTTCGCCGCAGCCCGCCGCCGAGTCGATGGGGAAATCCGCGGACCTAAACCACGGCCAGAGCCGGCGCGTCGATGACCTCGCGGAGCGCGCGGAGCATTTTTTCCGCGGTGTAGGGCTTGTCGAGGAAGGTGGTGACGCCGAGGCTCCTCAGGACCACTTCCGCCTCTTTCTGCATGTGGCCGCTCGACACGATGATGCGCACTTTCGGATTCACTTTGCGCAGGGAACGCGCGAGCGCGATCCCATCCATCTGGCCCATGGCGAGATCGGTGATCACGACGTCGATCTCGTCCTTACGCTGGAAGTAAAGCGCGAGCGCGTCGGAGCCATCCTCCGCGGTGTAGGCGCGGTAGCCGTAGGATTCGAGCGTGCCGACGAGCGCCTCGCGGATCGGCGGTTCGTCGTCCACCACGAGGATGCGCTCGCCCTTGCCTTTCACCGGCGCGGGCAGCGGGCCGACGACTGCGTCGGCGACGGCATCGATCGAGGCCGGCAGGTAAACGAGGAAGGTGGTGCCGACGCCGAGTTCGCTCTGCAGGCTGAGGAAGCCGCCGTGGCTTTTCACGATGCCGATCACGGTCGCGAGGCCGAGGCCCGTCCCCTTGCCCACCTCCTTGGTGGTGAAGAACGGGTCGAAAATTTTCTCCATCGTCTCCGGCGACATGCCCGTGCCGGTATCGCCGGCGCGAACCAGGACGTGCGGCCCGAGCTGCGCGCCGGGATTCATGCGCGCGAGCTGGTCGTCGACGGTCACGTTCTCCGCGCTGAGGCTGATCGTGCCGCCGTCGGGCATCGCATCCCGCGCGTTGACGCCCAGATTCAGCAGCACCTGATGGAGCTGCGTGGCGTCGCCGAGGATCGTCCACAGCTCGGTCGGCAGATTCGTCTGGATGTCGACGTTGCGCGGAAAGGTCTGCGCCATGATTTTCGACAGCTCGCTGATGAGGTGCTTGGGCTGGAGCAGCACGCGTTCGCCTTCCACGCCGCGCGCGAAGGTGAGCACCTGCTTCACGATCCCCGCGCCGCGCTCCGCGCTGCTCTCCACGATGTTGAGCATCTTTTCCTGCTCGGGCGTCTTCATGTTGCGCCGCAGCAGGGTTACGGACATGAGGATCGGCGAGAGGATGTTGTTGAGATCGTGCGCGATGCCGCTGGCCAGCGTGCCGATGCTCTCCTGCCGCTGCGCGCGGAGGAATTGCAGCTCGAGCTTTTTCTGCTCGGTCATGTCGGTGTCGATCACGAGCACGGAATCCGGTTTGCCGTCGTCGTTGCGGACGAGGGTCCAGCGGCTGTTCACGATGACCTTGGCGCCATCTTTCGCCTCGTGCGTGAATTGCCCGCTCCATTCACCCGTTTCGAGCAGGGCGACCTGCGCGGTGAGATAGGCCTCGGTGTCGCCGGCAAAAAGCTCGGTGACGAGCTGGTCGCGGACCTCGGCGGCGTTCCAGCCGTAGAGCCGCTCGGCGCCGCGGTTCCAGAAAAGCACGCGGTGCCGGAGGTCGCGCACGATGATGGCGTCCGCCGCGAGATCGAGCAGCCGCGCCTGCTCGCGGTTGCGCTGCTCGGCGCGAAATTGTTCCGTGCGATCGATGGTCAACACCAGCACCGCCTCGCGTCCGCCGAATGGAATCTCGTGCCAGGTGCTCTCCACGCGGAGGATCGCGCCGTCCTTGCGCCGGTGCCGCCACGGCGTCGTGGGCGCGGGGCCGATCGCGTCGGAAGCGCGATCGGGCTCGACCGCGCTTTCATCCGGGTTCGCGATCTGATCCATGGTCAGCGTGTAAAACTCGTCGCGTGTGTAGCCATAGAGTTCCACCGCCGCATCGTTCACCGCGAGGAAGGTCAGCGTTTGATTGTCCACCACCCACATCGGGAGCGGATGCTGGTGAAAGAGCAGGTGGAAGCTCGCTTCATTCTCCAGCATCATGGCGGGTGGTGGGAGCGTGGCGGTGGACATGGAAACGAGAGGCTGCCCGCAGCGAACGGTGAAGTTTGCTGAATGGGCAACCTGAGCAGCGATGGTGTTGCCATTTCCAAAGCAGCCGCCGTGCTAGCGGCCCGGCGAAAACCGGCTCCTCCGGGCTCGCCGCCGGCCGGGATCGAAGCCGCCCTTTTCGCCCCAAACCCGGCGCGCTCGCGCCTCCGCCAGGCCGTCCGCCGGAAATATGTCTTGGAGGTATAGGAAGGCGTTCCTATTTTCGACCTCCGCATGAATCCCGATATCCAGAAAGCCGTCGAGTCCGGCAAACTTTCCGCCGCCGCCGGCACCGCGCTCGAAAACCTTCAGCCAGGCACTTTTGTGACGCACAAGAGCTGGGGATTCGGCCAGGTGCACTCGGTGGATTTTCTCGTGCACCAGATGACCATCCACTTCAAGGCGAAGAAGGGTCACACCATGCAGCTCCATTACGCAGCGGAGTCGCTGCAGGTGATCGAAGCCAATCACATCCTCGCGCAAAAGGCCGCCGACCTCGCGGGCGTCAAGGCGCGGGCGAAAGACGATGCGGTCGGTTTCGTGCGCCGCCTGCTCGGAAGCTTTAGCGGCAAGGCGACCCCGGATCAGATCACCCAGGTGCTCGTGCCGGACGTGTTTAGCGAAGCGGAATTCAAGCGGTGGTGGGAGGCGGCGAAGAAGGCGTTGAAGAAGGACGGCCACTTTTCCGTGCCGTCGAAAAAGACCGATCCCATCGAACTGCGCGAGGCACCGGTCGCCCGCGCGGATGAATTTCTCTCCATCTTCAAGGCCGCGCGCCAGCTCAAGGATCAGCTCAACGCGCTCGACCAGATTTCCAAGAACATCGCGGAATTCACCGACCTCTCGCCCATTCGCCCGCTGCTCACCCTCGCCGAGGAACAGTCGCGCAAAAACCAGCGGCTGAATCCTTCGCAATCCCTCGAGTTCCTCGTCACCCGTGACGAGATCGTGGAAAAAGCGCCCGCCCTCGCCGGCGGCCCGGACGCACCGACCATCGCGCAATTTCTCCGCGACGAAGACAAACGCCTGCCCGAACTCATCGGCGATCTGCCCGCCGCGAAACAAAAGCGCGCGCTCGGCGAACTCGTTAACGCATTCGGCGACGACTGGCCGGCGAAGGCCCTCACGCTCGTCCAGCGCAGCAGCACCCGCGTCTCCGCCGAAGCCGCGCGCACGCTGGTGGAAAAGGAGAAGACCGACGCCCTGCTCAACGCGCTCGACCGCTCCATCCGCGAGCATTCCATCACCTCCGAAGTCCTCTGCTGGCTGGCCAAGGAACGCGAAGGCATCTACGCCGACCTGATGAATCCGCGGCTCCTCAGCTCCATGGTCGGAGCCCTCGAGCGCGATCAATTCGTCGAGACCAAACGCGACCGCCGGCTGCACGACCTCATCCTCAACGACAAGGAACTGCTCCCCGACCTCATCGCCACCGCCACCCACGAAGAACTGCGCGACGTCATGCGCAAGCTGATGCTCACGCCCGTCTTCGAGGAGCTGAACAAACGCTCCCTCCTCGGCCGCATCATCCGCATCTACCCCGAGATGCAATCCATGGTCTCCGGCGACAGCGATCAGAAACAGGAGACGCTCATCGTCTCGTGGCAGAGCCTCGAAAAGCGGAAGGCCGAATACGACGATCTCGTGAACAAAAAGATCCCCGAGAACGTGAAAGAGATCAGCGTCGCCCGCAGCTACGGCGACCTGCGCGAAAACTTCGAGTTCAAAGCCGCCAAGGAGATGCAGCGCGTCCTCGGCCGCCGCCGCGCCGATGCGGAGCGCGACCTCGCCATCGCCCGCGGCACCGATTTCGTGAATCCCGACCTCACGCAGGTTTCCATCGGCACCATCGTCACGCTCCGCGAAGACTCCGGCCGCGAAGACGTCTACACCATCCTCGGCGCCTGGGACGGCGATCCGGATAAAGGCGTCGTCAGCTACCAGAGCGCGCTCGCCCAAGCGCTCCTGGCCCACAAAGTCGGCGCGCAAGTGGAAGTCCCCACCGAAAACGGCGACCGCAAAGCCTCGATCACCAAGATCGAAGGTTATTTGAAATAAGCCGCCGCCCGATCCTCCGGCCCCGGAAACGCCGCCGGAGGCCCAGCGTGTGGTTCCTTCTTGGTTGTGATTCCATACTCCCACAAATCATGTGACCCGGGCGCGACGGGCGTGTCTTCCGGGTCGGGTGGGCGTTCCGCCAGCCGTTCGACGCATCCGGCGTCGAGGAACTTTCGCGACGGCCGGCGCTTACCGGGATCTCGGAAGATCGTTTCGGCGAGACGCCGAAACCGGCGGGCGGGACGCCCACCCTACCCGGGATCTGCTTCCCCGCTCGCTGTCCGGTGATTGTGCAAAGTCGGGATGAGTGGTGGGTTTGAATGCAAAAAGGCCCGCCGGTGAGGGTTGGCTTGGTGGCGGTGAAAATGCGACCGGGGCCGACCGGATCCTTTGACCCTCGGAAACGCCGTTGACTTGCCGGGATGCTTTTCATACCTCTCGGCCTTCGCGAGGATTCATGCGCCTGTGTTTACACCGTCGTCAGAGGAAAATCGGTAGGGTTCATTGGGGCTCTGCCCTGCTGGCGATTTGGCTCGGCTGGGTGGCACTCGACATTGCTGCGGCGGAACCGGTCGTGCCAGGCCCGAGAGATCGGAACCGCGTGCAATTGATGGTGAAATTCAAGGCGGGCGTCGAACCGGCGAGGCGCAAGGCGCTGCACGAGCGTCTGGGCGGAAAATTTCTCAAAGCCATTTATGGCGCACCGCTGATCGAGGTGGTCGCTTTCCCGGCACCCCGCGACGCGGCGGCATTGATCAAGGCTTACACGCAAAGCGGCCTGGTGGAATACGCGGAAGTCGACGCCGTAGTCCAGGCCGAGGAAAAGACCTCGCGCACTGACGCGACTGTTTTTGAGGCCGCGCCCCCGACCGCGGCGGCTTCCTCGCATTCATCCTCCAGTCCGCCTCGGCGGGAGGAAAATGATCAGCTTCGCGAACTCTCACTTCGCTAGAAAGCCGCTCCAGCAGCCATCCACCAACCCGGTCCACCCCATGAAACGCACCACCCTCGCCTCCCTCTTCGCCCTCCTCTGCGCGTGGCTTCTCCCGATGCTCGGGACTCCGGCGTCGGCAGCGCCGCCCTACCGGCCAGATCGCATCCTGGTGAAGCCCAAGCCCGGCGTTGCCACGGCCACCGCGACCGCGATGCGCCCGCGGATCGGCGCGCGGTTGCATCGCCGGTATCCCGAGTTCGGCCTCGAAGTGCTGCAACTCGACAAGACGGTTTCCGTCGAGGAGGCGATCCGGGAATTGAAGATGAGTGGCGCGGTCGAATATGCGGAGCCGGATTACGAACTGCACATCCTGGCCACACCCAATGACCCACGCTACGCCGACGGCTCGATGTGGGGCCTCCACAATACCGGGCAATCCAGCGGCACGAACGACGCCGACATCGACGCACCCGAGGCGTGGGACATCCGCAACAACGCAGGGAACATCATCGTCGCGGTGATCGACACCGGGGTGCGTTACACCCACGAGGATCTCGCGGCGAACATGTGGCGCAATCCCGGCGAAACCGCCGGCGACGGGATCGACAACGACGGCAATGGCCTGGTGGACGATGTCTTTGGGATCAATGCGGTGGCCGGCAACGGCAATCCGAATGACGACCAGGGGCACGGCACGCACTGCGCGGGGACGATCGGCGCGGTGGGCAACAACGGCAAAGGCGTGGTCGGCGTGGCCTGGCGGGTGCAACTCATGGCCTGCAAATTTCTCACCTCGACCGGCTCGGGGGCGACCTCGGACGCCATCGAGTGCATCAACTACGCGCGGGCCAAAGGCGCGCACATCATGAGCAACAGTTGGGGCGGCGGCGGCTTTTCCCAAGGCCTGAACGATGCGATCACCGCCGCGCGCAATGCCGGGATCATTTTCGTGGCCGCCGCGGGCAACGAATCCAAGGACAACGACGCCTCCGCAAATTTCCCCTCAAATTTTCCGCAGGACAATATTGTGGCCGTGGCGAGCAGCACCCGCACGGAGGCGCTCTCGAGCTTTTCGAATTTTGGCCGGACTACCGTGGACATCGCCGCGCCCGGCTCGGCGATCCTCTCCACGGTCTTTAACAGCGACTCCGCGTATGGAGAAAAATCGGGCACCTCGATGGCCACCCCGCACGTGGCCGGCGCGATGGCGGTGATGAAAGCGAATTTCCCGAACGAAACCTACCTTCAGCTCATCACGCGACTCTATAACTCGGCCGATCGGCTCACCGCTTACACGAATCGCTGCACCACCGGCGGACGCTTGAATCTGCAACGCGCGCTCGGCGGCGGCGCGGGTGCTTTGCCGGTGAATGATGCCTTCGCCAATGCCTCGCAGATTACCGGGAGCACTTTCACGGTCGGCGGGAGCACCGTGGGTGCGACCCGGCAGACCGGCGAACCGCAGCACGGCGGCAATGCGGGCGGCGCGTCGATCTGGTGGAGATGGACGGCGGCGAACGACGGGCCGGCGACTTTCACCACGGAAAACAGCAGCTTCAACACTCTGCTTGGCGTCTACACCGGCACGGCGGTGGGCAGTTTAAATCTGGTCGCGACGAACAATGACGTGGGCGGCGGGCCGACCTGGAGCCGCGTGACTTTTAATGCGGTGGGCGGAATGACGTATGTGATCGCCGTGGATGGATTTAATGGGGCAACCGGCAGCGTCGTGCTCAATGGCCAGGGCCCCTCGGGAGTCCTCAACGACAATTTCGCCGCCCGAACCGCGCTCAACGGCGCTTCCTTCACCGCGACCGCGAACAGCGTCGATGCCACCGAGGAATCGGGCGAGCCGAATCATGTCGGCAACGCCGGCGGCAAGTCCGTGTGGTGGACGTGGTCGGCGCCGGCGAGCGGCGCGATCACCGTGACCACCGACGGCAGCACCTTCGATACGTTGCTCGCGGTCTATACTGGTTCGACGCTGACCGGCCTCGCGCAAGTCGCCGCGGATGACGATGCGGGACCGGGCACGACCAGCCTGGTGACTTTTACCGCGACCGCGGGCACCACTTACCAGATCGCGGTGGATGGCTACCGCGGCTCCTCGGGCACCACCGCCTCGGGCGACATCACGCTGCGCGGCACCGGCACGGCGCCCACCCTGCCCACGGTCACGGTCACCGCGCCCGATCCCAATGCCACGGAAGACGGTGACACCGGAAGTTTCACCGTCAGCCGCACCGGCAGCACCACGGCGCCGCTGGTGGTGAATCTCGAGCGCACCGGCACCGCCGTGGGCGGCTCGGATTACCAGCCACTGCCGACCTCGGTGACCATCCCCGCAGGCGTGGCCTCGGCCACGCTCACGCTCGTCCCGATCGACGATGCCATCAGCGAGCAACCGGAGACCGTGATCCTCACCATCGCCACAGCCGCGGCCTACACCGTGGGCAGCCCGGCCTCCGCCACGGTAAACCTCGCGGACAATGACACCGCCTCCGCGGTGACCGCCGAGGCGACCGATGCGAGCGCGGGCGAGGCCGGCGATCCAGGGATGATCACGCTGCGCCGCGCCGGGAGCACGGCGCAGCAGCTCAGCGTGAATGTGCAAATCGGCGGCTCGGCCACCCCCGGCTCCGATTACCAGGCGCTGAGCAGCCCGGTGACCATCCCGGCGGGCCAGAGCAGCGTGGTGCTCAATATCGTCCCGGTGAACGACGCCGCGCTGGAACTCTCCGAAACCGTCTCGCTTACCGTGGTCAGCGGAGCCGGTTATGTCGTCGGCGCGCCAGCCACGGCGAATGTCGCGCTGCAGGACGACGACTCGACCACGAACAACGATTTTTTTGCGCAACGCGCCACGCTGGCTGGCTCGACCTTCTCGACCGGCGGCTCGAACTCCGCGGCGACCAAGGAAGCCGGCGAGCCCAACCACGCCAGCATCGCTGGCGGCAAATCCCTTTGGTATCGGTGGACCGCGCCCGCCGCCGGAGAGACCACGTTCGACACGTTCGGGAGTAACTTCGACACGCTCCTCGCGATCTATATCGGCACCGATGTGGCCGCGTTGACCGAGGTGACGAGCAACGACGATGCGGTCGGCACCGGCGGAGTGAACAGCCAGGTCACTTTCACCGCCATCCTCGGCACGACTTATCTGATCGCGGTGGATGGCTATCGAGGGGCGAGCGGCAACTTTGTGCTCAATGGCTCCGGCGCGACCACCGGCCTGCCGTCCATCTCCATCCAGGCGCCCGTGCCCACCACGCAGGAGGGCGCCGCGGCGTTCGGCATCCTGCAGCTCACCCGCTCCGCCGGCAGCGCGGAGCTCACCGTGAACGTGCTCGTCGGCGGGAGCGCGACCTCGGGCGCGGACTACAGCGCGGTCTCCTCGACGGTGATTTTCCCCAGCGGATTCAGCGTGGTGAACGTGCCCATCCAGCCGGTCGATGACGCGGACCTCGAGTCGGCGGAGACCGTACAGCTCACGCTCGCGCCGGGCGCCGGCTACCTGGTCGGCACGCCCTCGGTCGCCACCGTGACCATTACCGACAACGACAGCACCAGTAACAACGATCCCTTTGCCGGAGCCTTCGTGCTCACTGGCGAGAGCTTCTCGACCACCGGTGCGAACCCCACCGCGACCAAGGAAACCGGCGAGCCCAATCACGCCGGCAACGCCGGCGGCAAATCCGTCTGGTGGAGCTGGACCGCGCCCGTCTCGGCGACCGTCACCATTGGCACCACGGGCAGCGGCTTTGACACCGTGCTCGGCGTTTACACTGGCAACGCGGTGGATGCGCTCACGCCGATCGCCTCGAACGACGACGGTGGCCCCGGCCTCACCAGCCAGGTCACCTTTGCCGCCGTTGCCGGCACCACCTACCGGCTCGCCGTAGATGGCTTCTCCGTCAGCTCGGGCAACGTCGCCTCGGGCAGCATCGTGCTCGCTACCGGCGGAGGTGGAGGTGAAGGAGGCAACGACTTGTTCGCCAACCGGGCAAATCTCGGCGACCGCAAATTCAACGTCACCGCGGCGAATCTCGATGCCACGCGCGAAGCGGGCGAACCCGATCCGGGCGGCGGCGAAAAGACGCTTTGGTGGACGTGGACCCCCGGCGCTTCCGGCCCGGCGACCATCAGCACCAAGGGCAGCGACCTCGACACCGTCCTGGCGGTCTATACCGGCAATTCCATCGACACCCTGCGCGAGGTCGCGCGTAACGACGACTTTTCCCGCAGCACCAGCAAGGTTGTCTTCGATGCGCAGGCCAATACCGCCTACCAGATCGTGGTCGGTGGCTTTTTCGGCGCCACCGGCAATATCCTGCTCACCGGAACGATCAAGCCCTTCTCCCTGGTGCTGGGCAGCTATCATGGCCTGGTGCAATCCAACGCTGGCGTGAATGGCCCGCTCGGTACCGTGAGCCTGAAGATCACGGCCACCGGGCGCTTCACCGGCGCCATCACCTATGGCGGCGAGCGTTACCGCGTCACCGGCACCTTCGATGAAATCGGCGACGCCTTCGTCACGGTCGAACGCAAGGGCGGGCTGCCGCCTCTCGAGATTTTCCTCCACCTCGATGTCAGCGGCGGCCGGGACCAGGTGACCGGGTCGATCTCCGATGGAGCCGAGTTTTCCGACGTCGTCGCCGACCGGGCGCTCTTCAAACGGAAGACCAATCCGGCGCCGCAAGCGGGCCGCTACACGCTCCTCTTCGAGGCTGGGGCCGGCCTGCCCCAGGGCATCGGCCACGGCTCGGTGAAAGTCAGCGAGCGAGGCGCAGGGCGCTTCATCGGGGTGCTCAGCGATGGCACAAAAATCAGCCAGGGCGTGCTCCTGTCCAAAGACGGCTACTGGCCGTTCTACATTCCGCTCTACCGCTCCGCCGGCTTGCTCACCGGCTACGTGCTCTTCCAGGAAATTCCCGGCGAGAGCGATTTCGACGGCTTGCTCTTCTGGCAAAAACCGCCTGGGCTCCCCGGCGCCTATTATCCAGGCGGATTTACGGGCGAGGTTGCCACCATCGGTTCGCGCTACGAGCCGGTCTTACCGGTCCTCGACTTCGGGGCTCAACTGGAGAACACACTGATCGAATTCGCTCCCGCCGATCTGGCGATTCCGCGCGCCGCGGTCAACGCCACGCTTCCCGAGAAGAATAAGTTCGAGATCGACGCCGGAGAAAAGGTTTCGCTCAAGCTCAACGTCGCCGCGGGCACCCTCAGGGGTTCCTTCCTCGATGCGGCCACGGGGCGGAAGCGCACGATCAGCGGCGCGGTCTTCCAAAAGCAGAACTACGGCGCGGGCCTCTTCCGCGGCACCGCGGAAACCGGCGCGGTGACGATCCAGGCAGCCGCGCCATGACGCCGCCCCCGCCCCCCTCGCCAGCCACCTGATCCCGGAACCCGTTCGCGTGGGAAGCCGCGCGCGGCTTTCTTATCGTCTATTTCTCGAGCCACACCTCCGGGCGGCGCGGTGCGATCGGCGACCCGCCGCTCTCATCTCGTCAGAGCCCGACGGGATGCCGGACCACGGCGCCATCCGCCGGGCGGCTGCGCGTGGTCCAGCGCGGACCTTCCGTTTCACCGTGCCAGCCTGTGTCGTAGCGCAGACCGGCCAGCACGAGGAAGACGTGGCCGCGCCGCGCGTAGATGCTGATCCAATCTCCGGCACCACTTTCCCCGAAGCGGCGGAAGCCGGAGGACGGCATGCGATCGTCCATCAATCCCGCGGCGCGCAAGACATACGACGTGGCCCCCGAGCAATCGAAAGTGCCGTCGTTTTCCCGCCCGTGGCCACCGCCGCGTCGATAAGGTGAGCCGGCGATGCGATTGGCAGCGGCGATCGCCACCTTCACCCGCTCCGGCGCGGCAGGCGGGGGAATGGCGTAGCCGCCTTCGAGCGCAGCGGTTCGGCCCGGGACGTGGCGGTAGACATACGACGGGCTCTCGCAGCCTGTGATCAGGAATGCCGCGAGCAGGAGAAGAAGGATGGAACGGAGCATGAAAAAAAGGACGGCTCAACCCGCCGCGGGAAACAGATCGTGATACCAGCGCCAGCGACCGGTGCGCTGAAGATACTCGCGCTGGTAGCGGTCGCGCACCGCCCGCCAACGCGCGAATTCTGCGGCCGGGAGCGGAGCGCGGCGCCGCAGGAACGTCGGCACCAGCCACAGCGCGGTGAGCAGCGCTTTCACCGCGAGGAAGGGCCGCCGGCGCACCGTGGCCGTGAGCACCGTGTAGTACGCGAGCATCAGCGGATACAGCCAGAGGACTTGCGGCAGCGGAAACTTCAACAACGCGGAGCCCGGCGTCATGACGACTTCGGCAAGCCAGTAGCGCGCGGCGTTGTCCTTGGCGCGGCCGGTCGATTCCGGGATGTGAATGATCGAGATTTCCGGCAGGAGATGGATTTCCTTCCCGAGCCCGTAGAAGCCGAGCGAGATCACGCGCTCCTCGCCGTAAAGCCAGTAATCCTCGAAATACCAACCCGCGGCGCGAAAATCCGCGCGCCGAAACATCACCGCGCACGCGATGAACGTGTAGATCGGCGCCGGCGCGGGTCCGTCGAATTGCGGGTTCCAGTCCGCCTGCCCGTCGCCCACGCGGAAGGCGAGCGCCGCCACGTTGGGGTGCGCTTCGATGTAACCCACCGCGCGCGTCACGTCTTCCGGCGAGGAGAACCGGCTGTCGTCGTCGTGAAAAAAAACGTATTCCCCGGCGGCTGTAGCCACGGACAAATTGCGCGCCGCCGGCAGCGGGATGGGTCGAGCGGTCTTGATCGAACGCACCGCGGGATACGCCTCCAGCAGCCAGCGGTGGATTTCATCCGTCGGCGAATTGTCCACCACCACGATCTCGATCTGCGGATACGACTGCATCAGGCAGCTCTCGATTCCCAGCCGCAGAGCCTCGCGCCGCTGCCAGGCGATGAAGGTCACGGTGACCAAGGGGACGGGCGCGGCGGATGTCACGCGGCGTGATGTATCCGCTGGAGTGAGAGCTTCCAAGGTGAGTTTGCGTTCCCTCTTCCGCAAGAAGCGCGCCGCCGCGTTGCGGCTGGGCAAACTGGCACGAAGCTCGCTAAATACACGCGCTAAGGCAGCCGCCCCACGGCTCCCCAAATCCAGCCATGAGCCACTTTTCCCGCCCCGCCCGCCCCGGCTTTCGCGCGCCGCCCCCACCGCCATCGGCGCGGAAAGCGGACCCCGTGCCGGATGCCGACACTCCCGCTGGCGCGCATCGCACGGGCTCGATCATCGCCGTCATCGGCATCGTCCTGACCATGCTCTCGCTGCAGGGCTGGGCGCCCTCCGATGTCGCCCGCTATGCGGCGATCGGCACCGGACTGAGCATCGCCGCGAGCGTCTTTTTCGACCTCAAGCGCGGCATCCGCAACGTGCAACGCGCCGATCTCTTCGCGATCCTCGCCTACTACTTTCTCACCTTCTTCGAGTTCCTCTTTCCGCAGCGGGCCTTCGACAAAATGCTGAGCACGCCGCTCGCCTACGATGGCTCGATCATCTGCATGGTCGGCTTTCTCGGCCTCATCATCGGCCGCCATCTCCTCGTGCCCAAGCGGCAACCCTTTCGCACCACGCTGACCCACGAGATTCCGCGCGGGATGATGCTCTTGATTTTCTGGGGCGCCTTCGCCATCGGCTACAGCAACATGCTCATCGCCGTGAAGGGCGACGCCTGGGAGATGATCCAGCAATTCATGGGACCGCGGTTTTCGCAGCCGTGGTCTCGCGAGAAGCTCGGGAGCTGGACCTCCCTGCTTTACGAGCTGAGCATGTTCATCCAGTTCGTGCCGCCGCTCGCTGGCATCATTCTCGCGCGGCGGCATCGCTACCCGATGATCCATCTCGCGCTGATCATCGCCGCGTTTCTGCTCACGCTTTTCTACGGCTTCTCCAGCGGAACGCGGAACGTCTTCGCGACCTACCTCGTCACCTTCCTCATCGGCTACTCCCTTGCGCGCCCGCCGCATCACAATTTCGAGCTCTCCATTCTCGCCGGCTCGTTCGCCGTGCTCATGTGTTTTGCCACGTTCGCCATGCTCCAGTTTCGCGATGTGGGGCTGAAGGAATTCACGGACGAACGCTACGTCGCTCCGTCGTCCCAAAATGTTCCCGAAGCGAGAACGCTCTACGTCGATTACAACCTCTTCTCGATCTGCAAGCTCGCGGAGTTCTTCCCCGCCACGCACGCGTACCTCGGCTTCGAGATTCCCTACCAGGCGCTGATCCGCCCCATCCCGCGCGCGATCTGGAAGGGGAAACCCGTCGGCCTCAGCATGTCCATCGAAGACGCGCTCAACGTCGAAGGCCTGACCCTCTCGGCCAGCTTCGCGGGCGAAGCCTACATGTCGGGCGGCACGTCCACCGTCTTCATCATCGCGCTGGTGCTCGGCTGCTTCATGGGCTGGTGGAGTTCGCTTTCCTCGCCGCGCAATTCCGAGATCGGCCACCTCGTTTACGCCTCGGGATTTTTCGCCGCGGTCATCTCCATGCGCAGCCTCTTCGTTTTCACCACCGCCCTCCTGCCCGCGGCTGGCGCGATCGTCCTCAGCACGCTGCTCGTTCGTTTCCTCGTTTCCCAGGCGCGCCGCGTTCTCCGGCCCAGCGCGCACCCGCGGCCCGGGCGCGGCGGCCCGCCATTGCCTCCCCGCCCGGTCGCGCGCTCATGAGGAAAGCGGCGGCCTTCATCTCGGTCGTCCCATCGCCCTACCAGCGAGACCTCTTCGCCGCCCTCGCGCGCCGCAGCGAACTCGACCTGCACGTCTTCTATCTCGAAGCCGCCTCACCGGATTCCCCCTGGCCGGAGAAGCCGCTTGCCAACTACGAACGCGTGCTGCCGGGATTTTGGTTTCCGCTCGGCCACGCGCGCTGCCACTGGAACTGGAACCTGCCCGACTGGCGCGACTTCGACCTGCTCGTCAGCAACACCCTGCTCACCTCCCTCACCGGCCAATGGCTGATGCGCGGCCCGTGGCGGCGGCGGCCATGGATTTTCTGGGCCGAGCGTCCCGGCGGCTCCAGCGCCTTGCATCGACGACTCGCCGCCCCGCTGCAGCACGCCCGCGCCATCGCCGCGATCGGCAGCCGCGCGGCGCGCGAATACGCGATCCGCTTTCCGCAAACGCCGGTCATCGACATTCCGTATCACTGCGACCTCGCCCCGTTCCTGGCCGCTCCCCGACCCGCGCCCTCGGACGAACCCGTGTTCCTTTTTTGCGGCCAAATGATCGCGCGCAAAGGCGTCGACGTTTTGCTCGAAGCCTTTGCCCGCGTGCCGCGTGGGCGCTTGCTCCTCGTCGGCCGCGAAGCCGAGCTGCCGCAAATGCTCGCCGAGCTCCCGTCCACCGTGCGCGCGCGCGTCGACTACGCCGGCTTTCAGCCGCCGGAGGAATTGCCGCATTTTTTCGCCCGCGCCCACGTTTTCGTCCTGCCCAGCCGCTACGATGGCTGGGGTGTGGTCGTGAACCAGGCCCTCGGCGCCGGTCTCCCGATCCTCTGCTCCGATCAAGTCGGCGCCGGTCTCGACCTCGTCACGCCGGAGGTGAATGGGCTGCGTTTCCCCGCGGGCGACGCCACCGCCCTCGCCGCCGCGATGCAGCGCTGCGTGAACGAACCGGCCACACTCACTGCGTGGGGTGACGCTTCGCGAACCCGGGCCGCCGGATGGACTCCCGACGCCGGCGCCGCGAAATGGATCGCCGCTTTCCACCAGCTCGGCCTCTCGTGAAAATCCTCCTCGTCAGCACCAGTTCCGGTTCTCGCGGCGGTGGCGAGCTTTGCCTGCTCTATCTCGGCCGCGCCCTCGCCGCGCGCGGTCATCAGGTTACCCTTTGGACTTCCCGGCACCCGCGCATGGACGAACTCGCCGAGCGCTTCGCCGCGCACGGCCAGGTCATCCGCGCTGCCTATACGAATACCTACGACCGTCCCGCCCGCTCGCTGAGCAGCTTCCTCGACCGCGGCACCGCGCGCCGCGTCGCCGCGGAATGGCGGACGCTCGCGCCGGACGTGATCCATCTCAACAAACAGAATCTCGAAGACGGCCTCGACCTCGTCGCCGCCGCGCGGCTCAGCGGCCGACCCGCCCTCGCGATGATCCACATCACCCAAAGCGCCGCCTACCTCCGCGCCGCCCTCGCGCCGCTCCGCGACTGGGCCGCGCGGCGAGCGCTGCGCCGTTTTCCCGGTCCGCTCGTCACCACCCCGGAGAGCCGGCGGCGCGATCTCACGGACTTTCTCGGCGACGGTTCCCGCGTCCGGATCGTCACGAACGGCGTCCCGATTCCTCCACCTGTCGATGTTTCCGAACACACCGCCCTTCGCGCGGAACTCGGTATCGACGCCACCGAACTGCTCGGCATCGCCGTCGGGCGCATGGTCCCGCAAAAACGCCCGCTGCTCTTTCTCGAAACCGCCGCCGCCATCCACGCGCGGCTGCCGCACGCGCGGTTCCTCTGGGTCGGCGACGGGGCGCTCGCTGGCGAATGGGATGCGTGGGTCGGCGCGCGCCGGCTGGGCGCAGTCATTCGGCGTCTCCCGTGGCGCAACGACGTGCCCCGCCTGCTCGACAGCGCGGATTTTTTTCTCCACGTCGCCGAGTTCGAGGGCCTGGCCTTCGCGATTCTCGAAGCGCTCGCCGCCGGTCTGCCCTGCGCGATCACTCCGAATCTGCTCGGCGAAATGCCCTTCCTCGACGCGCAAAACTCGCTCGCGATCGAAGGCGAATGGATTTCCCGCCTCGCCGATCGCACCCTGCTCGCCACCATCGGAACCGCCGCGCGGGCGCTCGCCGAATGCGAGTTTTCCTTCGAGCGCATGGCCGCCGATTACGAGTCGCTCTACGTCGAGTGCATCGCTGCTCAATCGTGAAGATCGCCTTTTTCCAACCTCCCGCGCCCCAGCGCATCGGCGGGCTCGATGCCGCGATTCAGGGCATCAACGCGGCCCTGACGAAAGCGGGTGTGGAAGTGATCGAGAACGCCGGCGCCGAAACCACGTTCGACCTCGCGCACTTTCACGGCCTGTGGCAGCCCAACCACGCACGCCGCGCCCCCCGCTTGCGAGAACGCGGAATTCCCTACGTCGTCTCACCGCACGGCATGCTCGAGCCGTGGGCCTGGCGGCACAAACGGTGGAAGAAGTGGCCGTATTTTCAGCTCATCGAAAAGCGCTACCTCGCCCGCGCCGCAGCGCTCCTCGCCACCGGCCCCGGCGAAGCGCAACGGCTCGCCCGCTTTGCGCCGGCGCAGCGTATCGAGGCTCTGCCGCTCGGCTTGACCGGCGCGGCGCGGCCCGACTACGACGCCGCCCGCCGCCAGCTCGGCTGGGCGCCGGACGAAATCGTGCTGCTCTATCTCTCGCGGCTGCATGTGAAAAAAGGCGCCGATCTCCTCCTGCGCGCCCTCGCCTCCTCGCACTGGCCAGTCGTGACCCGGCTCGTCGTCGTCGGCGATGGCGACCGGAGCTACGTCGATTCCCTGCGCACGTTCGCCAGCCGCGAAGCAAATAAGCTCCCCCGCATCGACTGGATCGGGCCGGTGTGGGGTGAGTCGCGTTGGAAATATTTTCAAGGCGCCGACCTTTTCTGCCTGCCGACGCACTCGGAAAATTTCGGCCTCGCCGTCCTGGAATCACTCCAGGTCGGCACACCCGCGCTCACCACCGTCGACACCCCTTGGGCCGAAGATCTTTCCGGCCCGCGCGGCTTTATCATCCGACCGAACGTGGACGATCTCCGCGCGACCTTGGTCCGCTTTTTCGCGCAACCCAGAACGCCTTCCGCCACGCGTCGCGAGATTGCCGACTGGGCGTGGAGCCGCTTCGATTGGTCGCAGCTCGGCCCCCGTTACGCCGCGTTCTTCGAGAGTATCGCCCGCCGTGAATCGGCGGCGCCCGTCTCCTGACTCACGCCGCGTAATACTTCGAATACCGGTAGTAGTGGTAATCCGGCATTTCGGTATCAAGGCAGTTCAGGATGATCCCGAGGACATTCACCTGCCGCTGATACATGGTATTGAGCGCGTTTTTGGTCAGGCGCGCAGGAGTGAATTGCGCGCGCATCACCATCAGCGTGCCATCGAAATTTGGGGCCAGCGTGGACGTGTCGTCGGTCGCAAGGATCGGTGCCGTGTTGAAGATCACGAGATCGAAGTTCTCCTTGAACTCCTCGAGCATGCTCAGGAGCACCGGCTTGAGCAGCAGCTCGCCGGACTGGTTGGTCGTCGGGCCGCGCGCGATGATCGAGAGGGTCGGCAGATGGGTCGCGGTGAGAACTTCCCTCCACTCCACGGTGCCGCGGAGCAAATCGGTGAGCCCTTGGCGGATTTCCATGCCGAAGAGCTGCGCGATGTCGCCGCGCCGCAAATCGGCATCGACGAGCAGCACTTTCGCGCCCGCCGCCGCCATCGTAATCGCAAGGTTGCTGGCGATGGTCGACTTGCCTTCGTTCGGGATCGCGCTGGTCACGAGGATGGTCTTCAGCTCGACCTGATTTGGCATGAAAATCAGCGACGAGCGCAGGCTGCGGAAGGCTTCCGCGTAGGTGTAGCGTTCGTCTTCGGCCTGCAGAAGCGGGAGTCCGGCTTCGACCCGCGTTTCGGCCACGTTCGGAATCTGCCCGACGATCGGTTCGGAGAAATGCTCGAGCAACTCCGTCGCCGACGCGAGGCGGTCGTCCGCGCGATCGAGGAGCACGAGGATGACCGTGCCGATCACGGCACCGCCGAGCAGTCCGATCAGCAAATGTTTCAACGTCCCGCGCGGCACTTCGATGGCCTCGGTCGCCGCCTGCATGATCACCCACGGGTCGGGACTCACGGTCCGCGCCGTCGTAGTACTACCCATCGTTTCGATGAGTTTTTCGAGTTGGCTCGCGGTGCGGGCGACGTCGCTCTGGAGCGTCTGATATTCGGCATCCTTTCGGCTGGCCTCGCGGACCTTTTTGTCCCACGTCTCGATGGTGGATTCGAGGCTCTTGAGTTCCGCCTGCACGGTCACCGCCCGCGCGGAGGTCGCTTCCTTGTTCTGCCCCTTCACTGTCTCGATCGCCAATTCGAGGCTGCGGATGTCGTCCTGAATTCGCTGCAGTCTCGGATGCGCAGGTTTCCACACGCCGCTCCAGATTTTATATTCGTTCTTCCGTTGGCTGAGCTCCTGACTCTTGCGCAGGTATTCGTTGTAAAGCTCGGCGTTGAAGGTCGTATTGCTTTCTCCACCGGGCGCGGGAGCTGCGCCCGCGCTGTTCATCGGCTGGCGACTGCCGCCCGACTGCGCGGCACTGTTGAGGATTTGATCGGGCGTCAGGCTTTCCAGCCGCTGCAATTCATTCTGCAACTGGGCCTGTTTGTTCTTAAAGGCCGATAACTGGAGGGCGGAGCTTTTTCCCTGCTCCATCCAGAACTCCATGTTGTTCAGTTCCGCAAAGCTCTGCAGTTTTTTCTTCTGCGTCTCCAGTTCGTCTTTCGTCGACTTGATCTGATCCTGAAGCTTTTCGGTCACCTCGACCCCGGTCGAATTCCGCCCCTCCGCGCGCAGGTTCATGAACTCCTGGATCGCCGCGTTCACGTAGGAGCGGACGAACTCCGGGTCGCCGCCGGTCCCGGTCACGATGAAGATATTCGTCCGCGGGGTGATGCTGGCCGCGATGTCGACCTTGCCCGCAAACTTGGGCGACTCGAGACGCACTTTTTCGTAAGCGCGGTTCAGCACCACGGGGCTTTTCATCTGCTCCGTCGAGGTGCCAAAGAAGTTTCCCGTCGGGTCCGCCCAACCGCCGCGGAATTCCGCGACGAGTTCCTCGCGGATGTTCATCCGGCTGACCGATTGAAAAGAGCGCGGTTTGTTGAACGCGACGTACGATTCGTAAGCGACCCCGAGGCCGACGGTGATCGCGAGGATCCACCAGTGGCGGCGGAGGAGACTGCGGAGCCGGTAGATCCGCATGCCGAAAGCGGCTCCGATCGGCGTTCCTGGTGCTTCGGGATTTACTGAGTCCATTTAGAAATTGATGAAGTTCCGCGAGACGTTGATGCGGTCTCCGTCCTGAACGAGAACATCCTTGTCCACCGCGCCGCGATCGAGGACCTCCTGGACGTTCACAAAAAACTGTTTCAGAACCCCGCTCTCCGTCCGGGTCACTTGAACCTTTTTCTTATTCGCGTACGGGCTGAACCCGCCCGCTTTGAGCACCGCCTGGCTCACCGTAAGTCGATCTCCGGAGACCAGATCCAGAGGACCCACCGCCCGGACCTCGCCCGAGATGGTGATCGTGCCTGTCTTGGCCGCGGCGCTACTCCGCCGATCCAGCGAGAGCTTCACCGAAGCTGTGAAGTAATAGTCTTTCTCCAGCAGTCGCTTGATCTCCGCGGCCGCTTCGGCGGTCGTTTTGCCCGCGACCTTCACCCGGCCCTTGAGCGGGGAGACTTCGATCTCCCCCGTGGCACTCACTACCTTGGGGATGCCGGGTTCGCGATCCTCTTCGATCACTACCGTCAGCAGATCGCCGGAGTTCAACTTGGAGTCCGGATCTACGGACTCCATTCGTTCCGTCGGAACGAAGTATCCGCCGGCCCCGACTCCCGGTGCGCCAGGTCGTATGGCCTCCGCGCGTGGCGCGGTGCCTTGTCCTAGAACCGTTAACTTAACTGCAAGCAGGAAAATCAATCCTGCGGTAACGAAACGGTGTCTAAGCATAGGCCATACGAAGGAGGTTAGAATTTGTAGTAAGCGCTCAGGAACACGAGATTCTGGTAGTAATCCGCGTTCTCGATTTTGGAGTCCTTAAGTAGAAAGCGATAATCGAGCCCAAGAGTGATGGAATTTGAGAGATGATGACGAATTCCGAAAGTTGCCCCATAACGATGCGCTTTCTCGCTGTTGGAGCCGGAGGTCTTGTAATACTCGTAGAACAGCGCGGGCCCCACTTCGGTCTTCTCGGTGATCTTCCACTCGGCGTCGTACTCGACATGGTAGAGTTCGTAGAAATTGGAACCGAATCCGGTCTCCGTGGTGCGGGAGCCGAAGAGGCGGTGCCGGAAGAAGTCGCTCGGTTTGTTTTGGATCTCAAACTTCCCGTACCAATTGCCGTCGTCTTCCTCATCCAGAAAGTCGTTGCCGAGCAGTGCCTCATCAGCATCCGAAAGGCGGAGCGCGCGAATGGTCGCATTGTTGAAGTTGCTGCCGCCGTCGAATTTCAGGCTCTGGTAACCGGCCTCGAGATATAGGTTCGTGTACTGCGAGATCTGGACTTCAACGAAGGGACCCACGAGCAGGTTGTCGCCATCGGCCCGGTCGCCGTCATCGAAGTTGATGAAGCTGTAGGCGGCGTTGAGGCCGACCTTGATCGCCGGCGTGAGTTGAACGGCCGGGCGGGTGTAGATCGTATCGAGCGTGCGATCCTGTTCACTGAAGTCATTCCCCTTCGTCCACAAGTTGTAGTGGTCGTAGCCGATGGGCAGCTCGAGGGATTGATTGATCTGCCAGTTCATTTCGATGCCGGCCTGATTTTCGTACCGCTGGTAGGTCGCGACGTTGCTGATCGGGGCGATCTCGTAGGTATCTTCCTGGTAGCTGAAACGATCCCGCACGGTGAACTTGACGCTGCCCACGAAGAACGTGAGGGCCACTTCCGAATTGGGCGAAATGAGCACGCCATCCGAGTCGAGTTCCTCGTTGTCCAAGTACTTCGCGTAGGATGCCTGGATGTTGAAGCGCAGGGTGTTCAGCTCGCTGAAACGCCAGCGGGTATCGAGGTCGACCGTCGGGCGAAAAATAAAGTCCGACTCGCGATTGTCGTCGGAGAGGAAAATGTTGTCGTTCCACTCGACGCCCACCCCGGCGGCGAGGCTGAAGCGAAGCGGACCGGCGGCAAAATTGTAGCGCTCCGTCTCTTCCACCTGCTCCACGGAGGTCAATTCCTGGCCCGGACGAAGGGGACGCAACCCGCTGGGGGAGCCGTCTTCGTAGGTGTAATCCGACGGAATGACGGGGCCAATGCCTCCGGACGAGCGGGACGTTCCGATGTCCCGGAAAAAATCCTGAGCCATTCCCGTCAGTGGGAGGAGCAGAGAAATGGCACTTGTGAGGATGAGGTTACGACCCTTGGGATTCTTCATATGACTCGATGCGCGCATAATTGAGATCAGTGAGCAGATTGCAACACGAAAATAGCCGCCTCAACGGCGCCCCGGCTTCGCTCCGCCCGCCTCGGTCGCCCGGACAATCCGGAAGCCGTAATTGTCGGTGCTGCTGTCCGGTGTGGCCTTCACGCGGCACGAGGCGAGGAGGCTCAATTTGAGCGCCCCGTTGTACCATGACGCGCCTCGCAGAGCGCGGGCTTTCGAGTCCGCATTCCAGGTGTCCATGCACCATTGCCAGACGTTGCCGCCCATGTCGTAAATACCCATCTGGTTTGCCGGAAAGCTCCCCACGGGCGAGGTCCACGCGAAACCGTCGTCGTAGCCCTTGATCGCCACGTCCGATCCGGTTTCCTCACCGGTGTAGTTGCCCGCGCCTTTCGGCGGCGGCCAGTCCGTCCCCCACGGGTAAACGTCCGGGACGCCCATGTCGCGATCTTCGGGAGTTTTGCCCGTCTCCGTGGGCAAGCCGACCGCCTTGCTCCACTCCAGATCGTAGGGCAGCCGGTAAAATTGATTCGCCGGCAGGGCTCCTTCCTTGTGCTCCTTGTCCGTCAGCCATTTGCAAAAGGCGATCGCCTCGTTCCATGTGACGTTCACGACCGGGTGGTCCGGCCCCTGGCGGAAACCGGGTCCGCGCCAGGCGGTGGACTTGAGATTCACGGCGCGGGCGAAGGCGTCGAAATCCTTCCAGCGGGTGAGCCAGGCCCCAAAATAAACCTCGCCCACGGGCACGAAGCGCTGGCCGAGGCTGTTCGTCGAAGCGCCCGGCACCGCGGCGCTGGAAGGCGCCACCGGGGCGGGAGTGGTGAGAAAAGCGAGAGGCGGCTCCGATTTCGCGGGCATCAAGGCGAGGCCGGCCGCGGGTGTGACGATGGGGCGCGGCGGCTCTGGAATGCTGGCGGCAGCCGCCTTGGAAGCCGGCGCAGTGGCTGGCATGGGGACGGCGGCACCGCCCTCGAGCTGGCGGCGGCGATCCTCGATGTCCTTCATTTTCTGCTCAAAGAGGGTGCGCATCGCGGCGATCTCGTCGTCGAGACGTTTGCGCTCGGAATCCACCGCCATTTTGCGCTGATTTTCTTCGGAAGATTTGGCGGCAAGGGCGCGGGCGTTCGCGAGATCCTGCTCCGTTTGCTCGATGGCAGCGCGCTGCTGCTGCCGCGCCGTGGAAGCCGCCGCGGCCGCGCGCGCGGATTCGTCCGCCACTTTCCGCTGGTCTTCGAGCGTGCGTTGGAGGGTTTGCAACTCGGCGTCGATCTTATCCTGCGCGGCGAGTTTGCTCCGGTTCTTGGTCTCGAAGTCGGCGAAGGCTTTCTTCGCATCCTCAGCCACGCGGAGTTTTTCCGCGGCGAGCTGCTGCGCTGCCTGGGCGGCCAAGTCGGCCGACTTCTGCTCGTCCTCGCGTTGTTTGCGGGCGGCGAGCAATTCCTGAGTTTCCTTTTTCGCCGCGGTGGTGGCCTGAGTTTTGGCGTCGATCGCTTTTTGCGCCTCGGCCGCGGCGGCTTCGGCGGCCTGCTTTTCGCGCAGTTTGGCCCGCTCCTGTTCTTCGACCGCCGCGAGGTCCGCCTTCATTTTGTTTAACGCGGCGGTCTTTTCCGCAATCTGTTGATCCGCCGGGCTCGCCGACGCATTCGCACTCGCCGCCGGAGCTTTCGTCGTGGGTCCAGCCGCCATCAGCATCTCCGGCTGGGCGGGCGCCTTTTGCGTCGCCGCGGGGCTTGGCGCTTCGCCGGGCGCCGGTGCTTCATCGACCGGTTGAGCCGGGGTTTCGCGACCGGCGTTTTTCACCGCGGTCAGTTCGCTTCCGTCAGCCGGATCGCTTGTCGCGACCGGACCCGCCGGCAGCGTTTTCTCCTTCTCGGTTTTGAACGCGCCGTTGATGAGGAACAGAACGACCGCCACCGCTGCCGCGACTGCCGCCGGAAAACGAAAACGTTTCGGCAGGATATTGGAGAAAGCGTCTTCGTCGGTGTCGTAGAGCGGTCGCGTCACGGCCGGCTCGGCCTTTTCGGGGGCGGAAATTTGCGGCTTCTCCTCGGTTTTCGAGGTCTCGGTCACCGCTGGGGTGATTTCGGATTGAGCATTCTCCGCAGCTTCGCTCGCGGCGGCTAGCGGCTCGGCGTCGGGCTCCACCGGGAGTTCGATTTCCATGGGAGATTCCGGGGCCGGGGCAGGTGCCTCCGCAGCCGGCACCGTTTCCCGCAGCAGCGAAAGCGGGATCGCCGTTTCAGCGACGCTCGGAACAAAAACCGGCGCGGGCACTTCGGGTTCGGGCTCCCGATCCACCACCGTCTCGACCGATTCCGCCGAAGGCGCGAACGCCAGCGGCGCGGCAGCCGCATCCGCGGGCGGAGCATAGGCCTCGATACTGGAGACGATTTCCGCCGGGCTGCTCGGCCGTTCGTCCCGGCTCTTGTTCAAGCAGGCGGCAATCACATTGTCCCAGCTCGGCGGGATGTCTACCCCGCGGTCATCCGCCTCGAAACGCACCTCGGAGAGCCGCGCGGGAACCGTGTCCCGAATCTTTTCCACGACATCCCCGCCCTGAAACGCCGGCTCGCCCGTGATCAGGTGGTAAAAAAGCGCCCCCACCCCGTAGACATCGTCGGACGCCGCGGCCGACCCGCTCTCCAGGAGCTGGGGAGCGGTGCTGGAAAGGCGCGCGTCCGACAGCTTCGGCCCGCCGGAACGCAGCAGCGAATTCTGCACCGCGCGGCCGACTCCGAAATTCGCCAGCAGCACGCGCCCATCGGGCTTCAGGAAAATGTTTTCCGCCGCGAGATCGCGGTGGATGAGCTTGATCCGGTGCGCTTCCTCGAGCGCTACGCAGACCTGATCGAGCCAGCCATCCACGTCCTGCACTTCATAGCGTCCCCGCTCTTCCAGCGCCGCGGAGAGCCGCTGCCCCACGAAGGCCTCGGTCGCCACCGCCGCCCAGCCTTCGCCTTCCACCAGATCATAGACCCGCAGGATGTTCGGGTGGATCAAGGGCCGCGTCCGCTTCACCTCGAGACGGATCTCCGCGAGCGCCCGTTCATCGGTCGCCACAGCGGGAGGGAGAAAGTGCAGCGCCACCGATTTACCGAGCACCTCGTCCTCGGCCAGCCAGATCGCCGGGCTGCCCCCGGTTTCGAGGGCGCGTTGCAGGAGATAGACGCCGGCCAGTCTTTCGCCGGGCTCCAGATTCAGATTAGTAGTTTCGATATTCACAGCGGTAGTAGTCGGATGGGATCAGGAACGGCGCAGTCCGCGCCAGCCTGGAAGCGGTGTCGCAAGCAAATCGCAGACCAAGTGTTAGGGGATAACCCGCACCTGCGGGGGCTGCCAATGGAAAAGTCTCCGAAACAAGAATTGGTGGCGGGCCAGAAATTCAACGCAGGTGAAAAAAAGCAGTTGCCACGGGCGGAATAGCTGCCATACTTCATGTAATTACCAGAACGTCGATTGATTGACGCCGTTCAAAAAAATTGATTCCAATCCGCAGTTAAACCTTCTAAATCGAGTCCTACAAATGACGTTGAAAACACCTCTCGCAACCTGCCTCTCGCTGGCTTTTGCCTCCATCGGGTTCTCCGCAGAAGCCGATCAAGGCAACAAGCAGTTGCAAGTCTTCCCGAAGAATCTTGCCCGCCAGCACCTTGGCTCGAATCTCTTTATTTTTAATCCGACGAAGCAGACCTACATCCCCACGGAGGCCGCCGCCGCCTGGCTCGATGATGATCCCACCACGAGCTGGCCGGCGCTGACCGGCAAGCAGAGCTATCTCCTCGTCCTGAGCGAACCCGAAGCGCTCACCGGCTTCAGCATCGCCGCACGTTCCGCCGCCGGCACGATCAGCCTCTCCGCGGGCGACGAGCCGACCGCCCCCGGCAGCACCGGTTGGAAGTCGATCGCCTCGAACGTCCCGCTCGATTCCATCAACAACAAGAAACTCGGACGCTCGCTCAATCACTTCGCAAAATACCTGCTCATCGAGACGGATTTTGCCAATCCGGACGCCATCTACAGCCTCTACGTTTTCGGCGACAAGCCGGCGGTGAACTACAGCCTCCGCCAGCGCGAACAGCCCATCGACGCCCGCGCGATCTTTGGCCAGTACGTTAATAACAAGACCGACTTCAATGTCTCCGCGCTCTACAGCGGCGCCCGCGTCAGCTCCGCCAAGTCTTCCGCCGGCTACGTCGGCTGGCAGCGGGCGATCGATGACAACCCGGAAACCGCGCTCAGCCTGAGCAGCAGCGGCAGCGAAGCCGGCGCCGTGATTTCCTACGGCCAGACTCGTTCGATCTCCCAGATCTCGCTCCTCACCGACGCGGGAGCCAAGGGCAAACTCGAGTTCTTCGCCACCGCCGCGCCGGTGACTTCGGTCGAGAACCTGCAGCCCACCGCGAGCGTCAACCTCGACGGTCGCGACGCTCGCGCCAGCGTCGAATTTCCCGCGGTCCAAGCCTCGCAGCTCGCCGTCCGCTGGACGCCCGAAAACGGCACCGACACCCTCGCGCTCCGCGATGTCGCCACCTTCAGCGGCGTCTCGCTCAACGAATACGAAGTCGGCCTCGCTCCCGAAGCGATCGCCGAGTATCGCCCGAGCGGCGACGAATCGACCTACCCGAGGGATTCGAGCAACTCCGATCCCGCCGGGGATGGTGTCGACGCCAAGGATTACAAGGATCCGAAGAAGAATCCCGACCCCGTCGCCCTCGGGCCCACGGGTTCGCCCTACCTGCCCGGCGCCCTCGGCTTCCCGCCGAATCCCACGCTCCGCCGCGTGGTGATCGATGCGCCCGTCAGTCCGTAAACTTTTACTCCGAAGGTTGGTCGCAAAGAGCGCGGGATTTTCTCTCGCGCTCTTTGTGTTTTTAGGCGTAGCGCGTTCGCCGACCTGCTAGAAAATCCGCGTGCTCCTTTGGAACGTCTTCGTCCACGTCCTCCTGCCGATCCTCGTCATGTTCGGCGCGGGCTGGATCATGGATCGCCGCCACCGGCTCGACCTCGCGACGCTGGTCAAGCTGAACATCTACCTGTTCGTTCCGGCGTTCATCTTCGTCCAGATCGTCGAGTCGCATCTCACCGCCGGCATCGCGTTGAAAGTGGTCGGCTTCACCGTGGCGATCATCGCGGGCATGGCGATCCTCAGCGCGCTCATCGGCCGGACGATGGGCTACACCCGGCCGCAAACCCGGTCGTTGCAGCTCGCCACAATGTTTTACAACTCCGGCAACTACGGCGTCCCGCTCATGGCGCTCGCTTTCCCCGGCGTCGGGCCGCTGCTCCAGGTCTTCATCATCGTCGCCACGAACGTCAGCACCTTCACCGTCGGCCTGTTTCTCGCCTCCTCCACCCACCGCACCGGCTGGCGCGCGCTGCTGCCGATGCTCCGGCAGGTGTCGCTCTGGGCCGTCGGCGGCGCGCTGCTCGTGCGCTGGTTTCATGTTCCGGTGCAGGACTGGCGCTGGCTCTGGGTGCCACTCGGATACTTCTCCGACGCCCTGATCGGCCTCGCGCTCGTCACCCTCGGCGCGCAGATTTCCAAGACCGAACGCCCGCGCCATTTCTCGCGGCTCGGCTGGGCGCTCGGTCTGCGCCTCGTCGGCGGTCCCCTGCTTGCGTGGGCGCTCGTCGGCGTCTTCGGATTCACCGGCGAAACGGCAAAGATCATGATCCTCAGCTCGTCGTTCCCGACCGCCGTGAACACCGCGCTCCTCGCCCATGAGTTCGACGCCGACCCGCACTTCGCCGCGCAGGCTGTTTTTGCTTCGACGCTGCTCAGCATGTTCACCGTTACGCTCATCGTCGCCGTGTTGCAGGGCAGATAAAGGGCACGCTTGCCGCCGCAGCGGGGAGTGAATAGTGATCGGTGAATCGTCAATGGAGCGCCGCCGCGAAAGACGATTCACGATTCACCGATCACGATTCTCATCCTCCCATGGCCGAACCATTTCTCCTCGCCCAAGGCGCCGAGCCGATCCTTTTCAACCCGCGCATGGGCAATCGACACGGCCTCATCGCCGGCGCCACCGGCACCGGCAAAACCGTGACGCTCCAGGGCCTCGCCGAGCAGTTTTCCGCGCTCGGCGTCCCCATTTTCATGGCCGACATCAAAGGCGATCTCAGCGGCATCGCGAAAACCGGCAGCGCCACGGCGAAAGTCGCCGAGCGGCTGAAACAACTCGCCATCACCGAGCACAGCTTCACCGGATTCCCCGTCACGTTTTGGGATATCTTCGGCAAGAGCGGCCATCCCATCCGCGCCACCGTCAGCGAGATGGGTCCGCTGCTCCTCTCCCGCGTGCTCAATCTCAACGACACCCAGGAAGGCGTGCTCTCGCTCCTGTTCAAGGTCGCCGACGACCACGGCCTGCTCCTGCTCGATCTCGAAGACCTGCGCGAGATGCTCAAATTCCTCGCCGAAAACGCCAGCACCTTTCAGGTCGAATACGGCAACGTCAGCAGCGCCAGCATCGGCGCCATCCAGCGCGCGCTGCTCCAGCTCGAGCAACAAGGCGGCGCCAACTTCTTCGGCGAACCCGCGCTGAATCTCGACGACTTCCTCCAGACCGGTCCGGATGGAAAAGGCGTGATCAATCTGCTCGCTGCCGACCAGCTCATGCAGAGCCCGCGCACCTACGCCACCGCGCTGCTCTGGATGCTCAGCGAACTCTTCGAGCGCCTGCCCGAAGTGGGCGACCTGGACAAACCGAAGCTCGTCTTTTTCTTCGACGAAGCGCACCTCCTCTTCAGCGATCTGCCCAAGGAAATCGAGGACAAGATCGAGCAAGTCGTCCGGTTGATCCGCTCCAAAGGCGTCGGCGTTTTCTTCATCACGCAGAACCCGATCGACATCCCCGAGCGCATCCTTGGCCAGCTCGGCAATCGCGTGCAGCACGCCCTCCGCGCCTTTTCGCCGCGCGACCAAAAAGCCGTGCAGAGTGCCGCGGAAACCTTCCGCCAAAATCCCAAGCTCGACGTCGCCGAAACCATCACCCAGCTCGCCGTCGGCGAAGCGCTCATCTCGCTCCTCGATGAATCCGGCACGCCCGGCATCGTCGACCGCGCCTTCGTCCTGCCGCCCCGCAGCCAGATTGGCCCGATCACCGCCGCGGAGCGCGAGGCGATCATCAAGTCGTCCCTCGTCTACGGCACCTACGAGACCGCCGTGGATCGGGAAAGCGCCGCCGAAAAATTGCAGGCTCGCGCCGCCGTCCGCACCGGCGCACCCGCCGCCGCCTCCCCGACTCCCGGCGTGCCGCGCCCGCTCCCCGGCGATCCCGCGGCCGCCGCGCCGGCCGCTGTCGGCGGTGGTTTCTTCGGTGGAATCAAGGACCTCCTCTTCGGCAGCACCGGGCCGCGTGGCGGGAAGCGCGATGGCCTCGCCGACATGATGATGAAAACCGCTGCCCGCAACGTCACCAACCAGATCGTCCGCGGCGTGCTCGGTAGCGTTCTCGGCAGCAAACGCCGCTGAGCTGGATGACCACGCTTTCCCCGCTCCCTCCATGACTGGACCCTCCGACCCGCCCGCACCAGATGGTTCCGAGGAACCCACCCTCCTCGGCCCGTCCTCTGAGGAAGCCCACACCCTCGACGCCGCGGGCTACACCCCGCCCACCGGCTACCAGACGCCGCGCACCCCCGGCGGCGGGCTCCGCCCGGTCGCGCCGTTGCAGCCGCAGATGCTCGGAGACTTCGAGATCATCGACAAGCTCGGGCAGGGCGGCATGGGTGCCGTCTACCGCGCGCGGCAGACTTCGCTCGGGCGCATGGTCGCGCTGAAGCTACTCCCCGCCGACTACGAGCAGGACGAGCACTACATCGCCCGCTTCCAGCGCGAGGCCACCATCGCCGCCGGGCTCAGCCACCCGAATATCGTCCGCGTCTACACCTTCGGCGAAGTGGACGGCAGCCACTACATCGCCATGGAGCTCATCGAGGGTGAAAACCTCCGCCAGTGCATCAAGCGCGGTGCCCTCGAGCCCCTCCGGGCCCTGCACATCTGCGCGGAAGTCGCCCGCGGCCTCCAGCACGGCTGGCAGCGCGCCCAGCTCGTCCACCGCGACATCAAGCCCGCCAATCTCTTCCTCTCCACCACCGGCGAGGTGAAAGTGGGCGACCTCGGCCTGGCGAAAAGCCTGCTCACCAATACCAGCGGCCTCACCCAGACTGGCGCCGCCATGGGCACCGCCCACTACATGAGCCCCGAGCAGTGCCGCGGGGAAAAGATCCTCGATGTGCGCTCCGACATCTACAGCCTCGGCTGCACCCTCTACGAGATGCTCACCGGCGAGCCGCCCTACAGCGGCAGCGACGGCGTCACCATCATCCGCCAGCACCTCGATGCCCCGCTCCCCGCCATTCTCAAAGTGCTCCCCGGCTGCCCGCTCCCGCTCGGCCGACTCGTGGGCAAGATGCTGCGCAAGCACCGCCACGAGCGGCAGCAGAGCTACGAGGAGCTGCTCGACCAGATCGCCAGCGTCGCCGCCTTCCTCGAAGCCGGCGGCGTGGACCCCGCCGCCGAGGCCCGCATCGCCCAGTGGCGCGCGATCGGCAGCGGCAATGCGGCGAGCCTCTTACTGCCGGCTGCCGAGGCGACCCCGCCTCAGGAGCGGCGTTTTTCCACCGCCGGGAAAGAGGGAGGCGCGGGAGGGACGGCGGTTAAAAGCCGCCGCTCCGTGGGGATCGCCGTCGCCGGCGCCGCCCTCGCCCTCGTGGGCGTGGGTGCCTTTTTCTTCCCCAAGGCGAAACCGCTCCCCCCGCGGCCCAATGTCACCGGCTTTGAACAAGCCGCCGCTGCCGCAGCCCGAGAGGCCGCGAGCCCCTTCGCCGCGACCAAGGACGCGCCGTTTGTGAACACGCTGGGGATGAAGTTCGTGCCGGTGCCGATTGTGGGCGGACCCACCGCCAGCCAGCGCATCCTCTTCAGC
>Ga0209181_10000862_pt1 | contig 54677 bp, 47 predicted proteins | sample MAT05_FD_187208 | JGI IMG/M metagenome (GOLD analysis project Ga0209181, IMG submission 187208) | Freshwater microbial communities from Lake Fryxell liftoff mats and glacier meltwater in Antarctica - MAT-05 (SPAdes) (version 2) | ecosystem: Environmental > Aquatic > Freshwater > Ice > Liftoff... | reverse complement strand
ATAAACAGTGCCAGAGAACTTTTTGCGTTGTAACTACAAGGTGAAAGAACAAAAGCAGGTCGATGCCCCCTTTGTTCGTGACCCTTGGTTGGATCAAAGTCCAGGTAAACGATATCTCCCCGGTCTGGGATATAGCGATTTGAGGGTTCTACCAAGCTTCATTCCCCACAGCAATCCCACTCTCAATCTCGGTATGCAGATTTTCTGGCGTGATGGCAGAAATCAGGTCATCCAGGGAGTACCGCTTTCGGATTCTGGGTTTGATGACTAGATTGCCATCGATCACCACAAGATCGACCTCAACGCCTTCGGTTAACTGGATCTCTTTAACTAAGTGCTGGGGAAGCCGAATGGCTAGACTATTTCCCCATCTTGCAACTGTCGCAACCATGGTTGAACCTTACCTTTAGGTTAGTTGGATCACTGTAATTTGATCTCTTGGAAAGACGTATATACAGAGTATCTACATTGTATTGTAGTGACTTGGCAGAAACTTGACAATTACTGGGAGCAAAGAGAACTAAAACTTGAATGTCTCACCAAAGACTTGAGGTGCCATCTCTACTGACAACTTGAAGCAACCCAACGATCGCCCTCACCTATACCCGCCAGACTCGATCGCCTCCAGCAACACCTATTAATGGGCGGCTAGCCTTACAGTTAACCCTCATCGTTGCTCTCCACCAGGATCTCTCATGTGTCGGCTCCAGCGATCGTGTTCTACAAGACTGGCAGTTTTAGGGTTCCCAAGCCCTAACGCTTGATACCAGTTCCGTGGAACGGTGAAGGTGTGCGGCGGTAGATAGCATTGAAATGAAGCCAGAGTTCGCCAGTCCGTCCAGTGTACACAAGGCTTAGTTGACGATCGCTGAAGTGACGGAATCATTCAGTGAGAAGTTGTTGGATTTCCTTCGTCAGCCTAACCTACAAGATTATCGATCGCACTGTGCTGCCCCGATTTAGTTGTTTTCGTTTACTGTTAGCTTATAAGGATATGGAGATGAAACAACCAAGGTCTGATCTCTCCACCTACTCAATACATAGTCAAGGAAACCTGGAACAGGTTTAGGATCGCAAATTGGCGCAAGCTCCTGTCCTGCCCGTGTCAGAAAAATTCTCCCTACGGCTAACTCATTATCTTCTTCACTAGGGAATTCAATATTAATTGGCATTCCATAGTAAGAAATACAAATATGCTTCAGGAATCCCATTCGGCTATATCCACTTATAGGACTGAAGCTAATTAAACCAATATCATCTAGATGCTCCAAAGTTGCAAAGTCGATTCCATGCTCTCTGTAGATTGGATCGTTTTCATTATATATTAATGGAATCACTTGACCCAGAAACCAACCGAATCCGCATAAAGTGTTGAAGAGTAATGCATCTGTCTTATCAAATGAACCTAGTAGATCGAGCGTACGCTTCGAGTAACTACCAGGAGAATTTGCTTCTCCGGCCAATAACTTTGCCCACAACGCTTGCATTTGTTCATCTGATATGAGGCGGCATTTATCAAAGAAGTTTGTGATCCAATCATCCTCGACGCTATTAGGGTCTGCATCTTCTTTAAGGTAAGGTAGAGCCTTATAAGTTATGGACTCAATGTTGATTTGTTTTTTTGCTTCTTCAAAGACGAACCGATGCAAAGCTCGCTGTTGTAATTCAGCTATCTCAATTTGAGTATGGGCTTTTATTTTGTCAGCATCAGCTTCCGCACGCGCAACTTGCCTGATCTGATAGGGCTTGAAATATCCTCCAATTAGATCTGATATTTTTTCAATTAGGACAACTGCATGTTTTGAAATACCTTCGAGATTAATGATGGAGTTACCATTGCTCATAATTCCTATAACTCAATTTTTTGGTTGGCAGTACTTTTGCTCACTACAATATAACAAGTTCATCTAAGCATGGCAGACAAAGTCAAGCAATATTCAATGCCTAGCAGACAGCTTCGAGGTTATGTCCCAACTAGAAGCTGCGCCAGTCAACTTGTTTAGGCTGAAACTTTCCGCTATCTTCTCATTCAAACTCAGGGTGTGAGACTAGCGACAAACGGCTCCTCTAGCTTTTGTTGCGTCCCCGCTATCACTCGGCTCAGGTATTGCCGCAACCGATTGCACTGGGCAATATTGGGGCGGTATATCTGGTTGCCCTCTGGGTAAAAGAGCGGTTCAGAGAGTAGGGCTTGGGCATCGAACTGTTGCAGCGAGTCTAGGCTGAGCCAAATCGTTTCTGATGCCGTGGGTAGCAGACCAGCGGGGAGCTTACCTTCCAAGAGCGCCAAAATTTGGGGCTGACAAACCTGGGTATTGATGCCGCGTCGTTCTAGTAATTGGAGAACGCTATCAACAGATAGAGATTGATTCGGAAAGTCCCGCATCAGTTCCATTAATAAAAAATAGCTACTGTACTGCTGGTGGGGTAAATCTAAAACCTGGGGGTAGAGTGGGAGCGTGGCTAAGCCATAGGCGATGCGGCTACAGGCCGTCACCGTTTGCCAAGTGCCACTTTGGGGAGTGGTGAGTTTGAACGATCGCGGCAATCCCACCGTGGGGTTTACATAGGTATCCTGGGTAATCGTGGCATTGGGGAGTTTTTCTCTCAACCAGCGGGCAATAGCGGGCAAACTCGCTGTTGCTCCTGTACACAGCGCTTGGTTAACCGTCTGAGCCGACAGCCCTGTTTGTGCTAGCAATGCATTCAACTCACGGTTGAGCCGCTGAATGTAGGGCAAAAACACTTGGCTCTCTAGCTGCCGTCGGGTCACTGTCCATTTCTCTCCCTCCACCTCGATCGTGCAACGATCCTGTTCTTGCAGCGCTAACTTCAGGTATCGGGCCGCCTCCAACAGATTTTGTCCCAATGCAGAACTGGCCAAATGCTGCTGAAGCTGAGACCGGGCTGGCTCGTCGGGTTCCCCTGATACGGGAATGAGGGAATCGAGAAGCGCTCCATCCTGGACTTGGGGATAGAGTAACTGGCACACAATATCCTGGTCGATCGCATTCCCCGCATAGGCAAAGTGATGCAGGCTAAAATCTGCGTAAGTCAACTGGTGCAGGTTATCTGGCAAGTTGACAGCAGCCAGTTCCGTAGCCATTACCCCCGCACTGACCACCAGTGTCGCCCCCTTCCAGCCAGAGCTAGCCGTTTGCACGAGGGTGTTGGGTTTAGCAGATACACCAAGGGTTTCTGTGGACTTGTAGATGCCAGAAAGGGCGGCTGCGATCACATCCTCCACAAAGAAAATCTGTTCCGGTTGGGCAATGAGTCCTGCCTGTAGAATGGCTTCCCTGACATTAAATAAGTAAGTATCGCTCCAGCCCGTGGGATAGCCAACGATAACGCCTCCCAGTTGTTGCAACACCTCTGGCAGGGGCAGATCCAGTCCGGCAACAGTGCAGTTCAGCGCCGGATGAGGTGAATTGCTGGCACCAGGAGCGTTTCGGAGTAGGGCGAGTAAGGACTGTAGGGCTTGCTGCATCCAACTGAGGGAAACTTGGGCTGTATCAGACCACTGGACGATCGGTTCCCAGCCCAGGGTTTGGGGCGAGTAATGGGGAATCCCCAACGTCAGATAGGGTTTGAAGTTTTGCAGCAAAATACCCCCCGCTTCAGGGTCAAGGGGGGCGGGGGGCGCAACAGCGGCGGCAAAAGCTGGAGTACCCACGATCGCCGTCACATCGGGTAAGCGGTCTTGGGTTAGGGGAGCAACCGCTAAATATGCCGCAGTCGGAATACGAACCGTGGGTTTCACAAGCTGACGGTAGCCTGTTTCTGACCAGCCAACGGGGTGAAATTTCCGGGTTAGTCGATTCAGCAGTACCGCAGAAAGTCCCGTGGTGCCAAAGTCAATGCCCAAGTACCAAACTCGGTTGCCTGCCTCTGGCAGAGTCGGGGCGGGGGATAGGGGCACAACAGAGGAGACTGTGACCGAGGGAACTGCCGCCGTATCCCTTGCCAGGATCGCAGTTCCCTGCGGTGGGCGGACTGCACCAGGTGGGGGAGCGAGGGTGGGGGCGCTTAATTCAAGTTTTTTTTTTCGGATTCCGGCCCTGGGTTTGAGTCAGGGGCATCGGAGTCGCCAAAGCCACCGAGCAAATCCTCCAGCGTCATATCTTGACTTTTAGTTGCAGGGGTTGAGGGTCTGAAGGAGCCAAAGCTAGGCAGTTCTGGTTCAGGCTTTCGCGGCTGATTGGCGCGTTCATTCGATAAGTTGCCCTGCCCCCGATCGGATTGGGGTGCATTCGGAGTAGGCGGCTCTGGGGATGCTGATTCGCTAAAAAGACTATCCAACCGTTCCAACGTTAAATCAGACGAGGCCACTGAACTCTCAGCCCCTTCTGCCGCCCTAAACATATCTGACTCTTGAGCGGTGAGGCTCCCCAACCCTTCGAGATTGGACAGGTCTTCGCTCAACTGCTGCAACGTTGTGGCGTTGAGCCACAGGTCAAAGTCCGGTTCGCCACTGGGTTCGTCGCTGACCAGCAAGTTTTCTTCTTCGGCGGCGGGAATGTAGCTGTCTTCTCCCTGAATTTCAGTGGTTGGCGCGCTTTCAGTTCGGGGGAATGCCCGTCTTTCAGGAACGCGATCGATCGCGGGAGGTTCGGGGCTAGGACGATAGGACTCCCTCATCTTCACGGTTCCCTCCAAAGATTTCTTGGAGGGCGGGATCAATGTATCTTGAGGGGATTGTGTATCTTGAGGGGACTTTGGAGGCAGGGAAGCTGGGGAAGCTGTTGCCAGAAAATCAGCTAGCATCTCCAGGGTGGTTTCGTTTTGCTCGTTGGCTAACTGAGCCGTCTGTTCAGCCGTCGGAGTATCCGTAAGATCAGCAAATAGATCCTCTGCCAAGAGGGATTCCTGGGGAGCAGGCTCTTCAATGACGGGATCGATCGTTGTCAACTCGGTATCGCCAAACAGATCCTCTGCCAAGAAGGATTCCTGGGGAGCAGGCTCTTCAATGACGGGATCGATCGTTGTCAATTCGGTGTCGCCAAACAGATCCTCTGCCAAGAAGGATTCTGGGGGAGCCAGATCTTCGATGACGGGATCGATCGTTGTCAACTCGGTGTCGCCAAACAGATCCTCTGCCAAGAAGGATTCTGGGGGAGCCAGATCTTCGATGACGGGATCGATCGTTGTCTCAAATTCAGTGCCTGCAAACAAGTCATCGGACAGCACAGCAGGAGATTCTGGGAGAGTAGCGTCTGCATTCGCGGGATCGATCGCTGTATCTTCTGAGAGGCCAAATCCAGCGACATCTGTACTGTTTGGTGTGGGCCACCCGCCCAGTATTGCCTCCTCAAACAAGGGCAAATCGTCATCCAAGTCAACGATCGTCGGGTTCTCACTAGGTTCACTGTCCGTGTCAAACCTGCCAGTATCAAGGAAGTTCAACTCATCCAGAGTCAAATCATCGGAGGGGGCTGATACGGGGGCGATCGGTGCTGCTTCAGGGAAAAGTGACTCAGAAAACAGTGACTCAGAAAACGATGGCGCTACTTCCGCTTGAGTAAGATCCTGTGGCAGGGGAGATTCGTCGCGATCGTCATCCTCAAACCGGGTCAGTGCCTCAGATAGCCCAATGGAGCCAAACAAGCTGACATAAAACTCATCAACTGGAGGATTTTTCGACTCCAGGGATATCGGATCTGTCTCTAGTTCAGACTCAGCAAAACCAGGCAGGATCGTTTCATCCTCGTTGTCTACGTTATCTAAAATAGTTGGCGCGATCGGGTCAGGACGTGATGAACTCAACTGCTCCAGAAACTCCATCGCTGAGTCCATTTCCTCGACCCTCATGTCATCGCCCTGGTTTTGCAGAGGGGTAGACAGGGTATCCAGCAAGGTCAAATCCAAATCATCATCGCTGCGAGTCACCGCTTCGGAATTCAGGAGACTCTGGTCTGCAAACAACACAGATTGTCCAAGATTAGCTTCTGAATCAGTGAGGGCTTCCAGATCGGATAGATCCACTGGGTTCAGGTCGGCTTCTCCTAAATTCAGATCTGATAAATCTAAATCCTCTAAATCCAAGTCTTCCAGATTGCTAAACTCGCCTGTTTGCTGCTGTTCCAGAGTCAGACGTTGCTGGGGTAATTCTGTACCTGGGTAGGGAAATCCCCAATCTTCCAAAATTTCCGCTACTCCGACAGGATTGATCACAGCCTCATCTGGAACCACGGGCGCGTCGATCGCAGGCACAACCAGCGGCGGCGGCACGGAGATTGCTGGGATCGTCCCATCGGTGGTAGGCAGGGAGGCTTGCAAATAAGAGGAGGCTTCGCGTCCCAACTGCTGCGCCAAACGATTCACCAATGCTGTGAACAACAATTCTCCCTGCTGTCCCAGCCCATGCATTCTCTCTACACCTTTAGAGAGCGAGTCTTGATAGCTTTGCACATTGCGATCGAGCGCCTCAAACACCAGATTCAGCGTCGAATCCAAGGTCAGCAACATCTGCTCTGTACGACTTTGGAGCAATTGCAACTGCTGTAACCGCTGCACGGGATCGCCCTCCGCCAGGGATGGGTCATTCCCCAAGGATGAGGACTGCCAACGTTCCATCAGAGCCTGGACGAACTCAACCAGCATCTGCTGTTGAGTCGATGAAACAGGTTGGGTTGCCAAGCTGTGTTTCTGAGCTTCTAGCTGCTTCACCTCTTGAGCGAGGATATCTCGCTGGTGCCGTAGTGCGTCCACATCAGTCAGGAGGGGCTGCACCAAACTACTCCGCAGATAGCTCATTTCCTGCACAACGGCTTGCAGCAATTGTTGCGCTGTTTCTGGCTCTGTTGAGGGGAGTTGCCCCACGGCTGTCGCCCCTCCAGGAACGGGGGCTTGGGAATAGGGTGCGTTGTAGGAGGGGAAGGGTTGCGCTGCCCGTGCCAAGGCTAGGGTCTCGTTGGCTGCCAACCCCGGTTGTAGGGACACAAGCAGGGTGCGAACCCGCTCCAATAGGTGGCGTTGCTCGGCGATGCCGCCGGACATGACCCAGGGTACGCGAGGACTGGTTTTGCTGAGTACACCATTGATCTCAGCAATGAGGGCTTGAATTTCGTCCTTCTGAGAAGTCACATTAGAATCCTTAACGAGAATCTGGAACGTGCATGGAAGCTAGGAACCGATCGCCACCCCTGCTCAATCTGTCCTTCATAAACCTAGTATTCACAATCAGGCTTCGCAAATTATGGCTTAGGGAGTGGGAGCAAGTTTACATTAAACGTATCTAGAAATTATCTAAGATCTTGGCTCAATTGGGATTCAACTATACAAAAGTAGTCCAAAGTCCTCATACAGCCTGAGATAAAATACAGTTTTTAGCGGGTTAGTTTTTAGCGCTTCAGATCTCCAGGTCTCTATGATTTTTCCCATTGATCGGTCAGGTGCTAACATCAGCCCACTTTCATAGACTCAATATGACTTAATTAAATCTACTAAGGGTTGTGGACAAGCTAATTGTGGGGAACAACCACAATTTGATGCAGTGACGCAGTTGCCCAAAGTGTACGTCAAGAGCCACTAAAAATTGCACAGCCTGGAAAATTAATTGATTACGTGTTGAAATGGAACTGCTCCAATTTGATTTGGGCTTCAGCAGAATCAACTCCAGATAGACAAGGTGCTGAAGCCTTGCGGATTGTGCAACTTTGTGGTGCAACTTTATGAAAAATCACGGTTTAGGATTGAAAAGACAGTTTAGGACAGCTTGCAACAATTTTTTGGGTAGATGTTGTATTGTTTCAACTATCATGATAACGCCCCATCTTCTCAACTATACTGTTGTCAGTTCTTCAGCAACCTAGCTCTTAAGTGTTGATCCCCTTACGATCGCCAAGGGAATTGCTGGATTTAGGTGTACTGGTGCCTCTGCGGTTTATGTTTAGCTTATCTACTGCCCTGATTAATCAAGCTCCTGGCTAATGCAACTCTCAGTTTGTCAAGACGATCGATCCCTAAGATCGACATTTTAAACCTGAATAAAGAGTAATTAATAGAAGAGCGTTAACAGAAATCTCGTTAACTAGAAATAGTTGACTACCCTTTTGTTAATGAGATCTTAGCCAACGGTTTATTTAATTAGATTGAGTCGGAGCAACGTGCGATCGCTTTTTAACTGTGTATCCAATGGCCTACAGTCCCCGTGAATCTCAACCTAGTAATGCTCTGATCCGCTCTGCACCATTTTTTGAGGCTTTGCCAGAGACGATTATCAATAGTGCAGTTGCCCATGTTGTGACGCGGGCCCATCCTGCGAATCAAGTAATTTTGCTAGAGAACGATTGGGGTAGCTCAGTCTACTTTATTTTAGACGGCTGGGTAAAAATTCGTACTTACAATCTAGACGGCAAGGAAATCACGCTCAATGTGTTAGGCAAGGGCGAACTTTTTGGTGAGATGGCTCCCCTAGACGAAGTTCCCCGCTCGACAGATGTGATCACCCTAGCTCCCACCGTGATTGGCAATATGCCTGCCCAAGACTTTGTGCAATTGCTCAGCACAGAGCCACAGGCAGGCATTCGCCTTGCCCAGTTGATGGCCCGGCGGTTGCGGCAGGTCAATCGGCGATTGCGGCTGCGTGAGTCAGATAGCACCTCGCGGGTCGCCGATATTCTGCTGTTCTTGGCTGAGGGACAGGGAAAGCGCACGGTGGGCGGCGTGGAAATTCCCAACCTGCCCCACCGGGAACTGAGTAGCCTGAGTGGACTGGCGCGGGAAACGGTGACACGGGTGTTAAATAAGCTGGAGAAAAAGGGGCTAATCCTGCGCGATCGTGATATTCTTTGCATTCCTGATATGCACGCGATCGAGCAAACGCTAGTTTAAGGTGAACAGTTTGCTAGCCCTCCCCTTTTCCCATGAGTGATCCAAGTTTAGAACAACCCGCCGACCCTCGTTCGGCTGGCAATGATCCGGCTAGTGATAGCCCTGCCAGTCCTGAATTAGGGTCTGGAGTGGATAGCGGTATGGAGCCTGATCCCTGGGACGAGGTAGAGGAAGAACTTTCTCTCAACAAACCAATTCAGCGGGAACGGGTACATCCAAAGGGGGAGGCGGTGCCAGAGCAGTCGGCATCCCATCAACCCGTGTCTAAGCAGACCGTTTTGGGGCAAATTGTGCCGCTGGAGATGGTGGAAACTGCGTTTCTTGCCAGTACTTGTAGTTTGCTGTGGCTGATCAATGCCTACTTTCCTTTGGGGCCGTTGCTGCGGATGTTTTTTCCCTTGCCGATCGCCCTCACCTACTTGCGATGGGGGAGTCGCGCCGCCTGGATGGGAGTCCTAGTCTCAGGCTTGCTCCTGTCAGTACTCATGGGGCCGCCTCGGAGCATTCAGTTTGTGATGCCCTTTGGATTGATGTCTATGCAGCTAGGATTTATGTGGCGGCGGGGGTCTAACTGGTTTTACTCCATCACTCTGGGCACAATTCTGGGCACTGTAGGCTTTTTCTTTAAGGTTTGGCTGTTATCCGCATTGTCAGGAGATGACCTTTGGCTCTACTTTTCCACCCAGGTGACACAGATGGCTGAGTGGTGGTTTGTCAAGCTAGGGTTGCTGGCTCAACCCAGTTTGGCGCTGATTCAAGCGTTGATGCTAGGGCTGATCGTCGTCAACAGCGCCGTCTATTTGTTCGTTGTGCATTTAGTGTCGTGGTTGCTCCTGGAACGGTTAGGAAATCCCATCCCTGCACCTCCCCGATGGCTGCAAGTGCTGCTGGACTATGAACCAGAACGAGACTCCGATCGCACTGACCGTTAAAGGGTGTGGATTATTGATCAATAGTCTCGAACCAGTCTCAAACGTATTTAATTTTTGCTTTTAAGATGATTCGGGTCTACACGCAACTTCACCGGGGGCAACGCTGGCTAAAACACTATCGGGGACAGCGACCTGTGTTTGCCTGTGTGTTGGGATTTACCGCCACTGGGCTGATCCCCGGTATTTCGGCTGCTGGTGCCACACCCGCCGATCGCCAATACACGGCGATCGCCGATGCCGAATTTCTCTGCCATGGCCCCCAACCCCAGCCGCAGTATCCGTTGCCACCCCTCGACGCTGGAGCTTCACCCGTCTTAATTTCTCGCGCTGTCTTGGCAAATCAAGACATTCCCTACCAGATCTTTAATGCTGGGTTGCCACATCCGCCCCCAGTCCCCTACACAGATCTGGATGGACAGCCAGCTCGGTGTCTCACGGGGGGCGATGCCTTGGACTTGGCAACGGTCAAACACCTGTTGACGCAGGGGATCACTTGGGGAGAAAAATTGGCGGCTCAGGCGCGATCGGGCTACGTGATGTTAGGGGAATGCGTCGTGGGAGGCACCACGACAGCCCTGGCAATTCTCACAGGGCTAGGGTTTGCCGCCTCTGGCAAGGTGAGCAGCAGCCATCCCCAGTGCAACCATGCTCAAAAATGGGCAGTGGTGCAGACGGGGCTAGCCTATTTGAGTCGCCAAAGTGCCTTCCACGATTCCCGTGATCCCGCAGAAGCCCCAATGTCTCTTGATCCCCTGCCATTAGTCGCAGCGGTGGGTGACCCGATGCAAATTGCGGTGGCAGGCATGGCGATCGGGGCGAGTCGGACGGCGGGGGTTTTACTGGCTGGCGGTACGCAAATGTTGGCAGTTTATGCTCTGGCTGAGGCGATCGTGCGGAGCTACCATTTGCCTTGGCGACTAGAGGCGATCACGGTGGGCACCACGCGCTGGGTGGCAGAAGACCCCACCGGAGACGCAGTGAGCCTAGCTAATCTCATTGGCTCAGTTCCCTTATTGGCAACGCAATTGAGCTTCGCTGATTCCCGCTATGCTCAACTCCGCGCCTACGAACAGGGCTATGTCAAGGAGGGCGTGGGAGCCGGAGGATGCGCGATTGCGGCCCACTTATACCAGGGCTGGAACCAAGCTGAGTTGCTGGAGGCGATCGAGGCTCTTGCTGGGAGTTATAAGCGATCGAGGAGGGGAGAAGGGTGACGGGGTGGAGGGGTGACGGGGTGACGGGGTGACGGGGTAATTTCAATGGGACTGAATCAACAATTCAGATCTCGGATTCTGAGAAAGTCTAGGAATCTTGCCAGAAGCTTTATTTAAGGAGACTTTTGAGAAAGAGTTACCGCTGTAGGGGCGGAGCATCCGGGCAATGACCTTCTAGTCAATTCAAAAGCTTACAGCCCTTCCCCAGAATAGTCAGTACGACTAAATTCGAGGAACTGTTGTTTGCTAAATATTGCTGTTGTACTGAGTTATGAAGGGACAAGCTGTATCTGTCGGATGCTAAGTACAAAGCACACGCTACGCGAACGCCCTTCCGGTGACTGGTACAACCTTTTCTTGAAATCTCTCAAGAATCCGGGGATCTCGATAGAGTCTCCGACTAGTGGAGGCTGGTAGAAATATGAGCAGCACTCAAAACTCAAAACTCAAAACAATTCCCATAAGGAACTTGCGTGAAAATAAAGTACCAATAAACCGAGTTTCGACTGCGCTCAACTCTCGACGGTTGAGGGTTGAGCGCAGTCGAAACCCGTCTGAGTGGAACACTATTAACCCGCAGATCCCTAACTGGTCAGAAACTTCTCCAAGCTGCACTAGTGATTTCTAAGTCAGGGGTAGATTACGAATCCTCAAAGTTTATTGCGATTCACGAGGGTCAAAAACTGATCAGAATTCACAATGCGTACCAGGTCATAGCCATTGATGTAAGGGTTTAGCCCGCCTTTGAGATAAAAATCTTTGAGTTTGGGGTTCCACCCTTCGCCACCGAGAATGATGTAGGCGTAGGGAAATTTGGCATCGCTGGTTTTAATCGTGTCAATGAGTTTGATGACTTCAAAGGGTACTTTTTGCTCGGCTGTGCCTGGTGTTTCCTGCCATTTTTTCGACAGAATTACCCAGCGATCGGACTCTGGAATTTCAATCACTTTGTCGGGGATGTGTCTGCCGCCACTAATGCTGGGTGGCAAGAAGGGCTGGTACTCCTCCTTGCCCACAATGCGATAGCCCTTCATGGGTAGCACTGTGTTGAATAGCTGCTCAAAAACTGCGCCAGTGTTGACTCCAACTTTAGTCATAGGTTGCTAGATGGGATCAAATGCCTCGGTACGCAAACATTTCCCTGGCGGGAGTACGATCGCCTGTGCAGGAGATGCGCCGGGGGCCGTGTAGGATCGTGGTTGTGAATCCCAAGCGCTCATACAGATGCAAAATGCGCTCCGTGGCTTGGTTTGAGGCGACAACGGGGCCGGGATGCTGGGTGAGCCATTCTGCTAGCCGCACTTGATCGTCCCAAAGAAAGGCGTGGGAGCTGTACTTGGTGAACTCCACATCGTAGGGCGGATCGGCGTAAATAAAATCGTCTTTATTCAAGGTTATTTTGCAGAAATCACCCTCTAAAAAATCCCATTTTGCCAGGACAGGTACGTATTCCAAAAAGTCCTTGGCGTAGTTAATAATTTTATAGCGCCCAAAGGGAACGTTAAATTCCCCTTTACGATTAAAGCGACATAGCCCATTAAATCCGGTGCGGTTTAAGTAGTAGAAGATTTGCGCCGCCTCTGGACTCTCGATTCCCCCATTCAGCGTCAGTTGGTTGAATCGATCGCGCAACCGATAATACAATTCCGAGTCATTTGCCATCGCCACATCCACGTACAGCCCTCGCTGTAGCCAACGACAAAAGTTGATCAGATGCACATTCATATCGCCGAGGAGCGATCGGCTTGGTTGCAACCCCAGGCTAACTGCCATGCTACCCACAAAAGGCTCCACTAATCGCCGATGGGTATGGGGTTCCCACAGTTGTTTCAGCGTCGGGACTAACCAACGTTTTCCACCCGCCCACTTGAGGGCTGGTTTCAATTGCACAGGTTTCAATTGCACAGGTGGAATTGACAAAACGTTCATACCTTAAACATTCACTCTTAAATATTAGTACAGAAGTTTTATTCTCCACTAATGTCATTCAGCAATGTCTTCTGAGTATGGCAAGCTTAAGGCATTTGTCAAGGTTATGGTAGGGGTAGAAATGCAGCATCGATCCTGCTAAATCAAAGAATCGTCAGATAGGTATCAACAGATTCTGAGGGCAACACTTTTAATGTCTGATGTTGTAAATCCAATTCCAGACCTAAAGCTTCCAGGGGAATCACTCCCAGTAGGGCATCCCGACCTCCGGGCAATTCCAAACATTCAAAAGTTCCTTCCCGTCCATATAGAGATATCTTGGCATCCTGAAAGATCCGTGCTTTGCTTAGACCAGTTGCTGTAGTAACGTCTACTTCTTTGAGTAAATCAAGCCCTAATGTGGCGATCGTATGAGCAGGAAGGCACAACGTTGTGGCTCCAGTATCAACTAAAACATTGTGTAATGTGACAGAGCGGATTCGCTCTACAGGAATCAAACCTTGTGATGCGTTTGCTTCATCAATTCGGTTCGTAACTGTAATTGTGGTTAAAACTTTTCCCATTGAGTTATCGGAGGTAGTATACATCGTGCAATCTCCCAAGTCAGTGTATCTCAATTATGGCAAGTTTCTGGTAGGGCACGACGATCGTATTTTGACCAAAATACCCGATTGGATTTCTATATACTCAGCATACTCATAAGAAATCTGATGGTATTTCTACTATCCTAATAGTCGCTTTGGGTCAGGGATTGTAGCGCTGTAGTAAAGGCTTCTGTACCAACCATACATGAGTGTTCGAGGGCTATTTTGGCAATTTGCCCCAACGCACAATCTTCTAATAGTGCCAGTCGTTCGGTAAGTTGTTGGTACTGGTTAGCAGACACAATAATGTAACTTGGCTGGGACTCTTCTAGCAGCACAATTGGTTCTGTGGTTGCTTGGTGAAGAACCGCGCTTTGACGATCGCGCATTTCAGTTAAGGAGTACTGTTGTATAATTTTATCAGTTTAGTAGCTTCTCTATCATATTATGATTGGAACGTTATAAAAGTGATCCCCTATCAGACAATTTCCTGCATTTATTCAGTCTGGGTATATGGCAAGCTGTGATGGGCGTTGAGGAAGACGATCGCACTCTGCCATGGGATTGTGCTGTGGAGTATGGATGCGGTGAGGTGTTGATGGAGAATCATCAACTCAAAATTGGATAGTAGAGGAGCAAGCCGATCCCGGTAGGAGGGTGGCTCGGCGGCTGAGGCAAACCAGCGATCGAGGAGAGCGGGAGTCACATAGACATCGGTGGTAATAGAGTCAGTTTGCACCACGACCCTTAATCCTGCTACCTCAAATAGCGTTTGGAGAGTATCCGCATCCCAATTGAAATTCAGATTATTGGAGTCGTTATAGATAGCGGATTCTGCCTGTATCCAACGATCGAACAGGGTCGCCTCAAGCTGACCGGGTTGCAGCAGTTGGGAGATGCGCTGGCTGTGACGAGGAATGGTTTCTGCGAGGGTGATGACACCAGCAGGAGCTAGGAGTTTGGCTAAATGGAGAGCGATCGACTGCCGCTCTGGATCTCGCATCAAGCTGTTGCGTCCGAGGATGCGATCGAACTGCAAACCCGGAAACTGGGCAGTCAGCAAGGCAGGTAAATCGGTCAGGGGAGTTTGCAGGATGATGGGGCGTAGCAGCGTGGGCAGGGCATCTGCTTGGGACTGCAACGCTTCTGCATCAGCAGGTGTAGCAGTGCAGGTATATACCCCACCTTCAGGAACGCGACGCAATGCCTCCCAGGTGAGCAGGCCACTTTGAGCCTGTAAATCTAGAACGACGTGATGGCGTTGGGGGGGTGCTAGGGCAAAGAGCCGATCGCGTACCTGGGCTAACTGCTCTCCAACTTGTCCGATCGTGCGTTGCAGCCAGCGATCGTGGGCGGGGTCGGGGGGCGAGTAGGTGAGAATTTCTGCGGTACCTTCTGGAGCAGTACCTAAATTGGCGGCTTCCACAGCGACCGCTAATTGCGCCTCACGCTTGCGGGCAACATCGGCACTAATTTGGGCTTCAAACCCTTGTCCTGAAGGCTGATAGAACACTTGCCCTTGCAGAGTGATAGGGAGGTATTGCTGGGCAACCCAATGATCGCGGTAGGCGTGGGGATAGCGGTAGCCCGCACCATGTCCAAACTGCTTTTTATCGCGGTTGCTATCCTTTAACGGATTTGGCACCCCCGATTCCTGCTGCTGCTCCACAGCCGTTAAGGCATCAAAAAATCCCATGACACTATTGGATTTGGGAGCCGTCGCCAAGTAGAGGGCAGCTTGGGCTAGGGGATAGTGTCCTTCAGGGAGTCCCATGCGATCGAAGGCCTCAGCGCAGGCATTGACCACCAACACCGCCTGTGGATCAGCCAGTCCCACATCTTCGCTGGCTAAAATCAGCATTCGCCGAAAGAGGAAGCGGGGGTCTTCTCCGGCATATACCATGCGGGCCAGCCAATATAGCGCGGCATCCGGATCAGATCCCCGGAGACTCTTGATAAAGGCGCTGATGGTATCAAAGTGGGCATCTCCTTCTTTGTCGTAGAGGACAGCCCGGCGCTGAATGGACTCTTCTGCTACAGCGAGGGAAATGACAACGGTACCTGTGGTATCGGGAGGTGTGGTTTCTACCGCAAGCTCCAAGGCATTCAGCAGGGCACGGGCATCGCCGTTGGACACATTGACGAGGTGGGATTTGGCGGCTGGATCGAGGTGAATCGATCGCTGACTATACCCCCGTGGATCAGTGAGGGCTTGCTCTAGCACTCGCTCCAAATCCGCTGGAGTTAAAGGTTGCAGTTGAAAGATCCGCGATCGGCTCACCAAAGCTTTGTTGACTTCAAAGTAAGGATTTTCTGTCGTTGCCCCAATCAAAATCAAGGTGCCACTCTCCACCCACGGCAGGAGTGCATCCTGCTGGGCTTTGTTGAAACGATGCACTTCATCGACAAATAAAATCGTGCGCTGGCTGAACTGGCCACGCCGCTCCTGGGCAGTTTCCACAGCCGCCCGTATTTCCTTGACTCCAGCTAGGACAGCATTGATGGCAATGAAGTGTGCCTGAGTGGTATTGGCAATAATCCGCGCCAAGGTAGTCTTCCCAGTACCGGGTGGCCCATAGAAAATAACTGAGGAAAGCTGATCAGCCTGAATCGATCGCCGCAACAGTCGCCCTGGCCCAATGATGGCTTCCTGCCCCACAAATTCATCCAAAGTCCGGGGACGCAACCGCGCTGCCAAGGGAGCTTCAGCTTCGATGAGGTGCTGGCGATGTTGGTCAAAAAGATCCATGTAGCAAGGGAAGCAATGGACTAAAAGGTGAGTTCAGGGGTTAGGGATTAGGGGTTGGAGAATGAGTAAAATATGATTGCGATCGGTTAATTATACCTACCCTAGGGAATGAAAAACCGACTCACTCCCTTATAGCTATCAAGGTCAAGGACGATTTCAACTAGACGAGTTGTACAACGCTCTCGATACTGGAAATCATTCAACAAACGATCAGCATCACCAAGGGTAATCACAGGCAGTGATGTAGAAGTAACTTCCTCACGCATCAATTGTTCCAAGGAATTCCCGCCTTTCATGCTCCGATTAGCTGTCAATAAAATCATCTGGTTTGATTGAGCTGGTTGCCAGACCGCTCGATCGTCGCTGTCGATCGGCAATTCCATCTCATCAAATGTGATAAATCGAATGGGAACCCAATGTAGCCAACTACTACTCAAGATACTACCTAAGAGCAGTACGGCATGTCCTCTTAAGTTGTGGTCAATTAGGAAATTCACAACTAAGACTCAAACTTGGCTTTTGCAGCTTGAAGTTTTGCTCGAACTGCTTCCTAACCAGGTTTTGGGGGTTGGGCGGCAAGGTGGGCGATGAGATCGCGATTTTTCTCTTTGTAATACTGCCGAAGTTCTTCAGCTTCCTTGAGAACTGTTTGATACTCAGCTTCAACGGTGGCACGATTTGCCTCAATGTAAGCCAAAGCAGCGTTAATCTGTGCCTCTGTAAGTTCAAACAATCCTCGGATAAACTTAGGTGGGTATTGGGCTGTCACATAATCCATTACATCGTAAAGGGTGATGCGTGTCCCTGCGATCGTGAGTCCCCGTTCTGTACGGATGATAGCGAACTGTCCATTAGATTCTGAAGTCATAGCTGTAACTTCCTAGAATTTATTTTTATAGTACCTTAAGGGAGTGTTTTTCCCAGGATATCAATTTCGTACTCTAAGTCTAAATTGAGCAGGAAAATTGCTTAAATGTTTATCCTGCGTAAGTTTCATGAATTTTCCTATTCTATTAAATAGCAGACTTATTCCCAACTCGTAACTACTCAGCCTACCCTCACCGTTCGGCTGAGCGCTCATGTCGAAGCCTAAATCCCTCTCCTTGGGGAGAGGGACTTCAATCCGACTCCCCTTCTCCCAGTGGGAGAAGGGGCTGGGGGATGAGGGCAAGTTCGACATTGAGTTAGCAGTCTGAGTAGTTACAATCAAGTTTTATTTAATTTGTAATCCTAACAGGTTGCCATCGAATTCGATAACGCCGCAGTAAAACTGGATTTTCCAGATCAAGTACTAGGCTAATGCGTTTAGCAAATAGGGTTTTACCGAAGGCTGAGAGATGCTGAATCCGTTCCTCCTCCGAGAGATCACGCCCACCCCCCCGTCCAACCTCCACAAGGATACATTCATTCGCTATAGCAAATTCGGGTGGAAAATTCAGACGCAGATAAAGATGTCCAGTGGGAGTGTTGATGCTGTAGCTCTTTTCACAGAACGCTTCTTTTAAGGGATAGGTTCCCTCGATGATGCGATCGGCAAGCTCGGATTGAGTCATTGGGAAGTAATTCCCAGTCATTTGAGAATAGTGATATACCAGGCGTTGTCCCTGAGTTAAGGGTGGATCAAACTTGACTTGAAACAGAGGACGTTTTTCATCCTGGATGATTAACTCATGGGTAACCTTAACTCTAGGAGAATGGGACCAAACTTCCAAGGTTTTTGGCAAGACACTGGCATTGGGGCTGCGATCGTCAATGATGATGCCATGAGCAGTATAGGTCACCTGCTCTTGCAAGCATTGAACACTAACCTGAGTCTCATTTTTGATGCAATCCCTGGCAATCTCTAACTCAGAGCGAACCGCAAGCCGGAATAGTGGTGTAGAGCCATGATCTCCATTGGGTAAGTGGGTTCCCTTGGGCTTTGTGTAAAACTCAGTGTAGAACGCTACAATCCGAGCGATTCTGCCGACTGTGCCTAGATTTTCAGCCAATCGAGGATCAACTACTGCCAGTTGCTCTGCGACCTGAGCGATCGTGCGATCGACGGTGCGTTCTCCGATTCGCAGTCGAGTTGCAACCTGGCGCTTACCATGACCAGCAGCTAGGAGTTCCAGGACAGCAATTTGACGCGGAGATAGGGGTGGTAGATTCTGTTCACTCAAGGGTTTAGAGAATTGGCGAAAACTCGCCAGAAGAGTGGCGAATATTGCCATTGTAAGGTGGGTTGCTAATTTCTATGCTAGGAGATGTCAGCAATTGAGTCACCTGTATGGAAACCCAAGTTTTTCCCGTCACCGATGTCGTCAGAAACTCCCCAGCTTTAGAAAAACGTTTACAGATTCGAGAGATGTCAGCAGAAAGTTGGGTGGAACGCTATGCCAGTGGCACCCTCCGCAAAAATAAGCGTTTGGGAATGGCATGGCATAACCAATATTTAGTAGAGCGAGTGTCCTTTGAATTTGGTTGGGAGTTTGGACTCCAGCCTCGTAGCCGTGTCACCTTTGGCGATGCTTTTACTGAAGGAGATGTGCCCTCTATCACAGAAGCGGGATGGCACATTGATCGCTATCTTGAACTGTCTGTGTTTCCTGAAGACCGCTTGGAGTGCAAATACTTGCAGGTTGAATATGCCGATGCCAGCAAAATAGAAGGCATCGGAATGGTGTTGCGAGAAACTTCCGCAGCTTGGATTGGTAAGGGCAACCTGGTATTTGCGATTGTTGCTCCCTTTGATCCCCTAAATCAGGTCTGGAAGGAGGCTCACAATCCTTTTTAACCCAACCACGATCGCACAAAAACGATCGCAATCCTTTGAATTGGTTCTTATGAAACTCATCCTTATTGGTCAAAGTCAATCGGGCAAAACAACTCTGGCAAAACAGATTGCCCAAAGCTACGGTTTCCAGCACATCAGTGCATCGAATTGGGTGAAACAGCGTTGGTCTTTCTCCCTTGAGGACTTCACCAGTCGAGAAGCCTACATCAAAGCAATCACCGAGTACAGTTTGGAATGTCTACGAGAAGACCCAAATGCTTGTGTTGATTACATCCGTGAGCAATGTGGTGGCACTGATAAAACCGTCATTGATGGGATTCGCAATCCCTATGATTTTGTGAATTTGTTTGATTGGCGGTGCGATCGCTGCATTCACTTGATCTATGAACGGAATCCAATCTCTACCAATGGTTTTGAGCAGGGCTTAGGTGTCATTCAAGCCTATCTAACCTGGCTGCTCGATAATTCCTTAATCCAAAAACATCAAATGATTACGCTAAATTTCCAAGCTTTTCATAAAGAGGATCACCCCAGTTCTCTTGAGCGATGGCTAGAACAACTGCCTATCCTACTAAGGATTGGAAAGTAAAAAAACGGATTTTAGAGTACAGGGGCAGTACCCCAAAACCCCCGTATTAATTAGATTCGTGATCCTAAAGGGAGATTGATTCAGATGATTCATTATGACCTGCCTCAACCCATTTCCTGTTTTGTCGATCGCAAATTGCTGTTTGACCTGGCCAGTGAATGTGAGGGGATGCTTCCCTGTCAAATTTTTAGCCTTGCTGCCTATCCCCAGGAGTCCATCACCTTTCAAATCCTGCTAGAAGATGGCAGTTTATTTTCCTATGTTCCCTTGCACCTGCTATACCATAAACCACCCGAAACCAGTGACTTACTGGAATTAGTTGATGTTGTCTACCACAATTGCCCTGATTCCACACTTTGTATTCACCGCTTTGAGCACTTGAGGGGTGATAGGGTCAATTGCTTTTTTAAGCGCAGACAATGTTGGCTCTCCGGGGATTATCTGTTTACGATCGATTGGTACAGTGCTAACGATCTGCTCCACTTGATTCAACTGCACAATGGACAATTTGCTCTATTACCAAATCACAAGGTCAAGTTTCTAAATGGAGAGCTTCGGTTTCAACCCTTCAAAAAATTACATGCAACCTGGAAAGTGTAGAACCAACAGGTGAGAGGATAGTCCTAAAGATGTAAGGATAGGAGAGATAGAGTTCTGCGAGAAGTCCTATGTCTGATTCCCAATTCACCTGCCCTGAGTGTCAGTCAGATCATGTCGTCAAAAATGGCAAAATCCATAATGGCAAGCAGAACTTTAAGTGTCGTGAGTGTGGTGGACAATTTGTGCAAGACCCTCAGAACAAAATTATTGACTAGGCAACCAAAACCCTGATTGATAAACTGCTGTCTGAGAAGATTCCATTAGCTGGAATCGCCAAAGCCGTTGGTGTTTCAGAATCTTGGCTCCAGAACTACGTTAATGAGAAATATCAGAACGTGTCGCGTCAGGTGAGTGTGCGGGCTAAAAAAAGGGACACTTAACGATCCAGTGTGATGAAATGTGGTCATTTGTGGCTCACAAAGGCAATAAGCCGTGGTTTGGCTGGCACTCGATGTCGAAACCCGAGAAATTGTTGGTGTCTATGTTGGTGATCGGAGTCGAGATGGAACACGAGGATTGTGGGATGCACTGCCAGCAGTCTATCGACAGTGTGCTGTTGCCTACACCGATTTTTGGTCGGCTTACGACGAGGTTTTTCCCGTTAAGCGACATCAAAGTGTGGGTAAGGAGAGTGGCAAAACCAGTTATATTGAGCGGTTTAACTGCACCTTGCGTCAGCGAGTGTCGCGTCTGGTCAAGACGTTATCGTTTTCCAAGAAGCTGGAGAACCATATTGGAGCAATTTGGTACTTTGTTCACCACTACAATGCATCCTTAACTGTTTAGCACTACCGGGGTCTGAATGCATGTCATACTTTATGAAATACAACACATCACAACTTCCCGAAATTGATGCCGTTGAGGTTGTAAATCTCCGTGATATTGTGGCGAATCGTGTAAACACATACATGAAAGAGGCTGTTTCTGCTCCATTCGTTCGGGTCACTGACGAAATGGCGCAAGATATTGCCCGACTGTAGCGTATATTACCTGGCGCTGAGCAAATGCGCTGCCATTGTCCATCTTTCGGACTCAGATTCTACAGCAACAATAAGCCGCATTTGCAGGCTTCCATCTGTTGGGAATGCAACAACATTTTTATTGATATGGGCGAGCAAGCATTGTCTTATGAGTTCGATGCAGAGCATCCACATTCTAAAGAACTCTTAGCGCTAGTCAAACAAATTATGGATTGAAAAGGTATTGTATGAGCAAGAGCATTGACCCTAAACTGTTCTGCAAAGGCAAACGCAGGCTAACAGCGCGTTGATGCCGTAGTTAAATGGATTCATTCATAGAAGCTTGAGGTTGCTTACCGCCCTATAGTTTCACTGTCATACTGTTTCGTTTCAGTAGGTTAGGAAGTTGAAGGCGATCGATATTTGTCATCCCTTCAAGTTCACACAACTCTCTAAAGCATAGAAACGCTTTGATGCTCATCCTATATAGCTATATTTAGCCTCATCAACTTCCAGTTTTACTTGACTCCATAACTTTTTGGATTTGAGTATTGAAATAATCTTCTCGATATTTCAGTTGTTTAGCCAGCGTTAAACCTTGCTGCAAAGCAGCGAGGGCTTGGGGATAGTTCTTACGGGCTAGGTGGATTTGGGCGATCTGGTCGAAAGCGTTCATTTTGCCGTAGACATTATAGGACTGTTGCTCTACATCCACGAGAAATTGATAAATTCGCAGAGCGGAATCAAGTTTGTTTTCGGTGCGATAGAGGGTGCCCAAGCGCTGGAGGGCATCAGCAGCATAGGCATACTGTTGGACAGGCTGGGCTAGCAGGTAGGATTGTTGGTAGTTTTCGATCGCCGCCTCAGATTTTCCCAACGCCTCATAGTTGATAGCGATCGCCAACTTCAACGCGGGAATGGGGTCAGCCTGCTTTTTGCGTTGGTATAACGTAACCAGTTGTTGCTGGGCAACGATCGCCTCTGCTGGTTGCTTATTTTGCTCATAGGCATAGGATAGCTTCCGCAGCACATCGGCTTGGTTTAAGCGAATGGGTTCCCTGTCAGCCTCGGTCTGCCCTGGCTTCGGCTTGGGTGGCAGAATATCGCCTCGTATCGTGACCAAGGGCAGTAACGCTTGATACGCCTCTGCCGCATTGGGATAGTCGAACCAGTTGAGGTGCAGGTCGGCGATCGTCGTTAGGGTCATTTCCTCCAGGGTTGCGTCTTGTCGTTGCCGCGCCTCAGCTAGGGTTTGGGTGTAAATGCCCAGAGCTAAATCTTTGTTACGAACACGCAAATACGCCTCCCCTAGTGCCCGTCGCAGTCCGATCGCCTCCCCATTGTCTGATGGGGGAGTGGCAGCTTGAATCTTTTGTAGCCGTTCTGTAATCAGCCGCACTTGGGTTGCCTGGCTATCTTCCCAAGCCGTGCCGCCCACTCGCCCCAACGCTTTCACCTCTGCTAAGGGGCCCAAAGCGCGGCGCAACCGCAGTTCTCGATTCCAGATTTCGTAGGCGGCAACGCCATTTCCTGCCTTGGATTGGGCAATCGCCTGGGTGTTGAGATTGTCCAGGGCTTCAATCAATGTGCGTTGTTCCTGAGCCGTGAGGGGACGATCGGCATTGGGCAGCAGGGGATCGGGGGTAGTGATCTCTAGCGGATTGGGCGGAAATTCACCAGAATTTGTCTGGGGTTGGGCAGGCGTTCCACTCGCCTGGGCTACCCAGCGGGGACGGATGAGCGTGACGGGTGTTGCTGTCACGGGAGAAGGAGACACGATCGCCACAACAGGAAGGCTAGCGGGGACGATCACACCCAGACCCCACAAAGCCAACCATCTCAACACATGTATGGGTTCTGGCGCTCGGTTACTCAATCTCATCTTCCTCTCTGCCCCAATGATTAACTAATATCCAAACCCATCTACTCTATCCTTCCTGCTCCCAGTCTGATCGGGTTTAAGTGTGCAATTGTCCTCATCGCTCCTGATTCGGTCGTTCCCGCCTTGCTTGGTCTACCCCTTGCCAAAGCTGAAGATAGCCATCTTGAACGGATTCGTCTAGATTTTGGGTAAACGCTTGGGGTAGATCGAGGGCCCGAATTAGTTCCTGCACATCTGCCAAATCCTTGAGCCGATCGCTACCTGACAGTCCTGAAGCCAACTTCAATTCCACTAACTTGGCTAGTTGAATCACTTGAATCCCATCTTGTTCCATCACGATTTCGGCCGGATTAGGAAAACTTACCGACTTTGGTTTGCCATCACCAGGAAACTCCCCTGTCACCAGGATTTTGCTCATTACTCCAGTTTGACTATCTTTAAATATCCGCTTGGCTCCTGGAAAGGCTAAAACGAAACCTCTACCTACCAAGGTTTGGTGAAAAGCTTCTAAGCCTGCTTCTGTCAGGAGTAAGTCAATATCCTGGGTCGCCCTAACATAGCCATGAAATACCAGTGCAATTCCACCGACAACAGCGTAATCAATACCGGCTAAAGCCATATCTCGCGTCACTTTTTGCAAGGTCTGAAAGATTTTGCCTGTCTGCATAAAGAACAAATCCAGTTCGATGAAGGACTCTAGAGCTTGACTCATCTTAAACCTCTGAGAGAATATCTGAAAAGACACAAACCATAGACTAAGACGTAACAGGCCATGACTGAGTTGGAACAACAGATTCACAGACTCCCCAATTTGCCCAAGTGGTTTGTGGAAATTACAGGTAAACTCACTTAACCATTGGATTATCTTTTTTGTGGAGTTCTCTTATGGATTTCTGGGCAGCGTGTTAGGGTGGGTCGATCGGGTTCTATTGACGGCAGCGGGGAATTGCTAAGCAATTTTACTCTAGGATTGTTTGGGGTTCAATTTCTCATTTTTTTGGCAACCCAACGTTTACAACTTTCTATGTATGGCTAGTCAATCGGGGTCGCGATCGATGTCGAAGATCTCACAGATACTGATAGTTCTAATCGCTGTGGGCATTGCGTTTCATTTCATCAACCTCGATCGCAAGGTCTACTGGCACGACGAAGTTTATACCTCCATGCGATCGGCTGGCTTCACCCGCGCCGAAATTGACCAAGAGCTATTCCAAAATCGTCTGATCCCCGCCCCTGAGTTACAGAAGTTTCAACGCATCAAACCCGGCAGTGGGGCGATCGACACCATTCGCTCGTTGGCAACGGAAGATCCCCAACACCCGCCCCTGTATTTTTTAATGACCCGTGGCTGGATGGAGCTTTTTGGCAGTTCCCTCACGGCTGTTAGGCTCCTGCCTGTTTTGTGCAGTTTGCTGGGGCTGCCACTGATGTATGGCTTGGGGCTGGAACTGTTTCGGGACTCAGGGACGGGACTGGCGAGACTGGCGGCATTGCTGGCAACTACATTTTTGGCGCTGTCTCCCTTTGATATGTTGTTCGCGCAAACAGCCCGCCAGTATAGCTTGCTGACGACGATCGTAATTGGCAGTAGTTGGGTGTTGCTGCGGGCAATGCGGCTGAAGACTTGGCAAAGTTGGGGATTGTACAGCGTAGCCTGTGCAGTTGGGTTCTACACCCATCCGTTTTTTGGCTTAACTCTGGTAGGGCATGGGGTGTACTGGTTGCTGCGGTTGGTGCAAGGTGGGCGATCGTCGCTCTCTGCCCTCTCCAACGTTTTCTGGAAGCCACTCCTGTCCGTTGCCGTCTCGTTGATCCTATTTAGTCCCTGGCTGAAGGTGATTTTGTCCAACTACTCGCGCGTGTCAGCCACAACGGATTGGGCGCGGGTGCAGGTCGGCTGGCTTTATCTGGCAAAGCTGTGGCTCCTCAGTTTCACAGCGCTGTTTTTCGATTTGGATTTTGGATTTGATAATGGCTTGACCTATGCGTTGAGGGTGCCGATCGCTCTGCTGATGGGACTCGCCCTTTACACCGTTTGCCGTCGCACGTCGTCTGCCACCTGGCAGTTCATCCTCACAACCATTTTTGTGCCCTTTTTCATTCTGGCATTGCCCGATTTCCTGGTGGGGGGCAAGCGATCGGCGGTGAGTCGCTACCTAATTTCCTGCTTTCCGGGGGTGCAATTGGCGATGGCTTGGCTGGTGGCCACGATCGCCCAAGCCCCAAAAAAATTATGGGGCAAGATTCCCCTAGCTCACGGCTTACTGGGAATACTCTGTGCCGGTAGTATTCTCTCCTGTACAGTCAGTGCTGCGGCTGATACCTGGTGGAGCAAGGATTTAAGCTACTTCAACGCCGAAGTCGCCCGCCTAGTTAATGCCACTCCCGGTGCGATCGTTTTGAGCGATTTAGGCGATGACTTCACCAATACAGGCGACCTGATTTCCCTCAGCTATCGGCTCAATCCAGAGGTGCGCCTGTTACTCCTCGGTGCCGCTCCCCAGTTGCCCTCGCCTGGCCCTAATGTGCTGGTGTTTCGCCCCTCTGGGAAAATGCGGGCTGCCATTGCCCAGGCAGGCGATCGATTGGAAGTGGTTTCTGAAGCCGGGAACCTATGGCGACTTCGCCCATCCTGAAGTTTGATTCGCAGCGTTTCGATCACGTAGGTAGTCGCCTGAGATTATCTCAGCCCCTCACCGTTCGGCTGAGCGCTCACGTCGAAGCCCCCAACCCCTCTCCCAGAGGGCGAGGGGAGCCGATCTAGGTTTTGTTCCCTCTCCTTCGGGAGAGGGCTAGGGTGTAGCTTGCTTCCCGAAGGGTGGGGGTTCGGATGGGTACGAGATAATCTCACGTTTCTACCATCGCGTAAAGTACTCCCCAATTTTGGGTCTCCATCAGTCGAACGTACATTGCCGATCGAGGGCTTGCTTCAGCAGTTTTTTGTATTCTCGATCGGGCACAATGTAGGCCCCAAATCGCGCCAGGTGAGGATTCATCATTTGGGCATCGAAGCAGACGAATTGGCGCAGGCGTAACCGTTCCACCAACTTCACCATGGCCACTTTAGAGCCTTCAGGAATGCGATAGAACATCGACTCGCCAATAAAAGCACCCCCGATCGTCAGGCCCAAAATGCCGCCCGCCAGTTCCTCTCCTTGCCAGGCTTCAAAGCTGTGGGCAAAACCAGCAGCGTGTAAATCCTGGTAGATTTCCCGCAGTTCAGCAGAAATCCAGGTGGTTTCCCGATCGGCGCACCCGTCAATCACCGCCGCAAAGTCTCGATCCACTGCTATGGTGAAGCGCTCCTGATTCAGGACTCGCTGAAGCGACTTGGGATAGCGGAATCGATCGTCCAGGGGAATCAAAGTCCGTTGCCGACTGGAGTACCACTCCAGATTTCCCCCGTTATCATCAGCCATCAAAAAATAGCCCTGGGCATACCCTTCCACGATCGCCGCCAAGTCAAATTGGAGAGACATATTATTGGTGCAGGACGTGAATTGGAGTACTACCCCAGCGTAATCGGGCTTCTTGACTCTCATCAAGGCCCGTCTTCTCATTCCACGGGAATTCTCAATTCTGTATGGGAAATGGTTTAGGCAAAATGCTTCAAGCCCTGGGAAGCTAACTGACGCTCCTCAGCAACCATGCAATCGGCCCGCATAAGGAGATTTCCGAGAAAGATGTTACCCATGTAGGGGCGAAGCATCCGGGCAATCACCTTCTGGTCGATTCAAGGCTCTGTCTGCCGAATGCTAAGTGCAAAGCACACGCTACGCGAACGCCCTTCCGGTGCCTGGTATAAACTTTTCTGGAAATCTCCTAAGACTCCTCAAACAGCCAGCCTTTAATGCGGATTAAGCTTTTCCAGTCGGGCTTGCGGCTTAACCCATCTTCGATATTCTGCTTCACTTCTTCTTGGAATTCTGGAACTGCCATAATCAAGCGCTGCACCAGTTCCACATGTTCGCGCACCCCTTTGTGTCCCGTTTCCAGCATAGCGATCGCCATATTGGTGCGGGCTTGCGGGTCTTGGGGGTTGAGTTTCACAGCTTTTTGTGCCGCTTTGTAAGCTAACGCTGGCTTGTCCGCTAGGAGGTATAGCCAAGCCAAGCATGTCCAGGCAGCACTATTCTTGGCAGAGATTTCACAGATTTGCTTGAATTCTGGAATCAAGGTGTCGGGGCCTTCGCCAGATTTGTAGCGCTCAATTCCAGCGTCAAAAAGGGCTTCTGGTGTCTGAGTCATAAAAATTGACCGATCGCTGTTGGTAATGAACTAGGGCACAGCCTCTTACTGTACAGCCTTAGTTTGCCAAAATGTAACTACTCAGCCTGCCCTCACCCTAAATCCCTCTCCCAGGGCGGGAGAGGGACTTCAATCTGGCTCCCCTTCTCCCGCCCTGGTAGAAGGGGCTGGGGGATGAGGGTGGACCCGCCATTAGGCTAAGAGCCTAAGTAGTTTTGCCAAAATTATCCCTAGTTACCAGACAAGTCTTCTGACAAAGCTGCAAAATCGCTTACTTTAGGCAGAGAATGATTTGCCACAGCCGCAGGTTTGGGAAGCGTTGGGATTCGTGAATTGAAAGCCGCCGCCGATCATGGCATCGCTATAGTCCAGCATTAGCCCATATAGATAGAGCAAACTTTTACGATCGCAGACGACCTTAAACCCATCGTGATCAAACACGTCGTCCTCTGGCTTAATGTTGCTTGCATCCTCAAAATTCATGAGGTACGACATGCCAGAACAGCCGCCCTGACGGACACCTACGCGCAGGCAAAGGTCAGTCCCTTGCTTTTCGCGCAAAGCCAACACTTGGCGCAGGGCAGTATCCGAGATCTGAATTCCTTTGGATGGTGACTGAGTTTGAACTTGAGTTAGTTGGGTCATGGGTTAATCAGAACTCCTGTATGAAATTTGAAATAGATTGATCTACTGAGGCAGCTTAGGTTTCTAAATTAAGGGGTTTCTAAATTAAGGGGTTTCTGAATTAAGGTTGGGACGATCGTCCTAGTTTGAATTTCAAATTCATTAAAGTTAGTTGGTGACCAATGTGAGCAAAGGTTCAAGCTGTACTTTACATCAAACAAATTAATTTTATAAGTTTAAATACGGTCTGAAGGTGCTTCCACGATGGCTAGTCTACTTCCTTGGCTTGAACTTAGCACTTTAACCTAGTAAATTAAGGAGCGATTTAAGCTAGCTAAACGCTTTCTGATTTACCTCAATCATATTTTACCCTGGTAGTGGCTACTCTACCTTGGTAGTCTCTGCTTTAAATGGTAACGGATTTAGATGGTAACGGACATCCTTGCATCTTGACCAGGTTGGCATCTTGACTAAGCATCTTGACTAAATTTATATCGCTAGGATGAGCGGTGGCGCTTGAGGTTTTGTAGAGTGAGATCCATGCTGAGCCGTTGCACTTTGCAACAATTCTTGGAATTAGTTTTTACAATTAGGTTTCACGATCGCTAACGTGGTCTTCTAAAGTTGAGAGAGGCTCTTTTCTCAAACTTACTACTCTTTGCAAGAAATAAAACTGCAAGGCATGAGAGTGGTGACGGTCTCTGTCCTTCAATCTTTTCCTTTCCAAGGTATGTATTCATTGCGTGAGTTAATGCACTAGTAGGTTGAAGAGTATCCTAAGTGGCACATCAGGCAGCACACTCTAGCTTTAGACCCTCGCCCCGTTTTTCTATCCCCACCGACTGAGTTTATGACTGCGTTAAACCAATCTACCCGCCGTCGCCTTCAGAAATTGCACCAAATTCCCAGTGTTTGGGAGGGCGATCGTCGTTCTGTTGTCCCTGGATTAATGCCCATGGGCGACCAAAATCCCCATCGAGAGGGGGAATGTATTCTTTGGGTCGATGGCACCCAAGCGATCGTGCGGGCGATCGATATGGCTGGCCCAAGCGATGCTGGACCAGAAGCCATCGTGCGGACGCTGATTCGTGCGATGGAACAGCCCCATCACCCTGCTAAACCAGCCCGTCCCCAAAAAATCGTGGTGCGAGACCGAGAATTACAGTTTTTTCTCCGGGGTGTTTTGCAAGATCTAGACATTGCGATCGACCATGTGCCCAGCCTGCCATTGATTGATGATTTCTTTAGAGGGTTTCAACAGATTGCTGATGGTCGCCTGCCTGAGTTGCCTGACCAATACGCAGAATTGTTGGAAGAGAGAGCCTATGAGATCTGGCGAGATGCACCCTGGAACTACCTAGCTGATCATCACATCCTGTCGATCGAGCTAAATCAATGGGATCTTGGCACCTTGTATGCCTCTGTGATGGGGATGCTGGGACAGGAATACGGCGTTTTGCTCTACCGCTCTCTGGAGTCGCTGAAACAGTTTCGCCAACAGGCTTACAACAGCGGAGACTCCTTAGAAGAGATGGAAGCAGCGTTTCTGAAGCAAGATTGTTTATTCGTGACCTTCGATCGCCTGAATGAGGATGACGAAGACGACGGACTGATCCTGGCTGACTTGTCTCTCTCAGAAATTCAGCCATCCTTTGGCAATCTGCACCCCTTAGAAGGTCTACGCCCGTTTTTAGATGAGGAAGAATCCCTCTCGATCGCTGTTGCCTTGGACGGTTTACATCGCTTCTTAAAACAGCACCATCGCAAGTTGTCCAAGCGACCCTTTCCCGCCTTGAACAGTCGCTATCAACTCACATTGCCTGGAGACAATGATGGACAAGTCAGCATTCCTGTGAGTGTGGCAACCCTGCCTGAATTGTCGGCTGAAATCTCGGAAATGTTGGAGGCGGCTGAGGCAGCAGAAAATCAAGACCAGTCTGTGGTGCGAGACGATCTTTTGCCGGATGACTGCATGGTGAATATTGGCATGATTCCTTGGAAGATGCTCGAAGTTTTGCGCGGCACTGCTAAGTTTCGTCAACCGGCAGATGTTGAAATTCCTCCAAAAGGAGATGGACTCCCTGTCATTATGGTTCAGGCTTCTTTGCCTAAAGCCAAGGCATTGGTGCAAGCCCTGCAAGCAGTGGGGGGACTCAAAGCAGTTTGTTTTAATCCGGGTGCTAGTGAATTCGACGATGACGATTACGATGTGGGAATGCTGCTAACGGGTGATGACACTCTCTATCTCTTCGGTGAGTTTCCTACGGATGACGCAACTCATAGTGCAGCCCGAAAAAAATGGGATCAACGCTGCAAAAATACAGGCGGCTATTGTGCATTAGTTGTGGCCAAAGGGTTGAAAGGAGCCAATCGGGGAAATCCTGTTGCCGGGGACATGTACGCATTATTTGAAGTCCGGTCTTTGTTTGAGCAGGACTTAAAAATTGGGACGCTACGGATGCGATCGACAGTGGAGTGGTTCTAGTAGTTTGCCTAGAAAATTGCGACGAGTTGAACTTCCTTACCTTTTTGCAGAGACACCGCAACCCTTACTAGAAATCATCTAGAGTAATCACATCCACGGTTGATTAAACTCCATACGCTCCATGATTGTTTCCTTCCAGCGGTTGTTCGCTCCTCTTCTGCCCTTAATTCCTTCCCTACAAAGTGCGACTAGACGCTCCTACGGGCAGCGACTGGTGACCTTGATCTTGACCCTATTTCTGGGGGTTGGCAGCTTTTGCTTTGGGACTACTTCTGCGTTGGCTGGACTGACTGACGATCGCTTTGATGGCAATATCTTTGCTCTCTATGCTGGAAATGGCGCTTTAGTGCCGCCCAAAGTGCCCTTTGCCGAGTCTCTCCAGCGGCCCGATCGCCCTACGTTGCTTGTTTTCTTTGTTGACGACAGCAAGGACTCTAAGCAATATGCATCGGTTGTATCACAGCTCCAGGCATTTTATGTCAGGGCATCAGACTTTGTGCCTATCAATGCTGATGTGATTCTGCCTCAGCCCAGCTATGAGCCAACGGAACCCGGCTATTACTACACCGGGGTTGTGCCCCAGACCGTTTTGTTTAATCAAGCGGGTGATGTTGTGCTAAATGTCAAAGGGGCTGTGGCCTTTGAACAGGTGGACGATGCGTTTCGCCAAGTGTTTGACTTGCTTCCCCGGTCTGAGTCGGTGGAGCTAAAACGTCGATCGCTCAACGAAGTTAGCACGGAATTAGTCCCAGAGCCGATCGCCAAATGATCGTGTCAGTTAATGTTTGGTTGACATTTTTCAGTAGATTCTTAGAAGATGTTCGCAACGTCAGGTTTACAGTTTAGTAGGGGCGAAGCAGTCGGCGAATGATTTTTGGGAATTCCAGAAGATTTTGCCCAGATGCTAAGTGCAAAGCACACGCTACGCGAACGCCCCGATGATATTGGGTCATCGGTCAACCTCAAGCAACGTCTATGGATGACTGATTGAGTGTTGGCGCTAAAAAAATTGCATTAATAAGGTGAGGAGTTATCTTGTTGCTAAATCGTGCCGCGCTGTCTATAGTTTCTGCTCTCGCACTCGCGGGAATTGTTCAGGGCACCCTGCCCCGATCGGCCCACGCTGCGACCACTTCACGGATTCTAGCCCAGGCTGAGACGGCTGATCCTGCCCTATCAGCGGTAGGAATTCTGCCCACCAATGCAGCAGGGGTGGTAATGCTAAATACCTCTGATGCAACCTGGGCATCCTTGAACCAATTTTCACTCTTTTCGGATGTGGTGTCGGGATTGGGAACCTATCTGTCCCTAGCGTCTGGCATTGATTACAGCAAAGACATTCAACCTTGGTTGGGCGATCGGGTGGGCTTTGTCCTGCTGCCCCTAGAAAAACCGCTGTCCCAGGACAAGCAAACTAAACCCAAGCCTAAGCCCCCTGCTGGTCGGCCGCCTGTCCGCCCAAGCTCTAAACCCCCTGTCCCTGTCCCTGCTCCTGTTCCCTCTGGTTCAGAACCTGTTCCCTCTGATACTGAACTCCCTGCTTCTTGGGAATCTCAAGCGGCAGCCGCCCAAGACTTGATCGATAACAGTCTGGTTTTATTTGCAGCAGTTAAGGACGCTGAAGGAGTGAAGACGCTGATTGAGTCTGCGAAAACGTCCTCTAAAACGTCGCCCAACACCCAGGTTACGGAGCGGCAATATAAGGGCATCACCATTGTGGAAATGGCTACGAAGCTCCCTCCCTGTAGTGAATTGCCCAAGGAGACAGCAGAACCAGGAACGAATTGTATTCCTAAGGGAAAGCCTAAGTCCGATCGCCCCTCACCCATGGGTCAAATGCAGAATTTATCTGACTCCGCATTGACTTTGGCATCCCGTGTTACTGGGCTGAAACCTAGCCAAAGACAGATAGCGTTACGGTTGAAGGCAACGGGAGCAAAAGAGCACACAAATGCTAGGTCAGCTCAAGAGATGGCGATCGCTATCCTTCCTGATGCTGTTGTCTTTGCCCTAAAACCGAGGGCGATCGAACGGGTCATTGACACCCAACAGAGCGGCATGAACCTGTCGCAAAATCCGCAGTTCGAGCGCACCATGCAGCATCCCCAGGCAAAGCGGGCGCTCTCCCTAGCCTATGGCAATGTGGCAGAACTGGTGGAGTACATTAAAGCTGCGCCCATGCCGCCCAATAGCGCTCTACCGCTGCCCATTCCCGTGCCCCTGCCCGTGTTGATTCCCGATCGAGCAGAACTGGAACGGCAATTAAAAACTGCTGTAGATACCTACAGCACACTGGATGGCTTGGTCTGGGTGCAACCCGAAGGGATTCGGACGCAAGGTAGCGCCTACTATACCCAATCCCGTCCTGAACTGGCGGGGGTTGTCGCTCCTGATGCTGACAAGATTTTGACCCAGTTGCCAGGAAGCACCTACAGTGCCACGACGAGTCGTAATTTGAATCAGCAATGGCAGACTGCGCTCAAGCCGATCGAAGCTGATCCGAAGCTGAAGGATAACTTGGCAGAATTCCGCAAGTATGTGCGAGACACTGTGGGGCTTGATATTGACCGAGATATTGTGTCTTGGATGGATGGAGAGTACGCCCTGGTGCTGTTTCCTAGCAAACGCAGCATTTTAGGAATGATCGATCCTGCCTTTGGTTTGGGTGCAGCCTTTGTGATGCAAACGAGCGATCGAACAGCGGCAGAAAATGCCATTGCGAAGCTGGAGACGTTTGTGGTCAAAAAGGCGAAGGGAGATCTGACGATCGCTAGCCGCACTGCCAATGGGCAACCCATGACAAGTTGGGAGGTCAAAGACGGCAAAAAAGCCCAAAGCGTTCTAGCCCACGGTTGGGTCGATCAAAACACCCTAATCATCACCACTGGCATTGGTTCCTTAGCTGATTTAGCTCCCAAGCCCTATCAGCTTCTCAGTGCCAGCTACACCTTCCAAACGGCTACAGGCAGCCTACCCCGTCCCAATGACGGCTACTTTTACGTGAATACAGGTGCCTCCCTGTCCTTCATTTATGCGCTGGTCGGCCAATTCCTGGAAGGGCCCTACCTCAATCAATTTAAGGAAGTTGCAGGCACCATTCGCAGTGTTAGCGCGACCAACTCGGTCACGGCTGACAAAGCGCAATTTGATAGCCTGCTTGTCCTTGCACCGACAAAGAGCCGAGCCACTGTTAGTAAGTAGCTGAGTGTAATTAAACTAAAGATGATTTTGGGGGTGGAGGGGGTTCCACCCCCTCCACCTGCCTGGGGGCAACGCCGTTCGACTGAGCGCTCACGCCGAAGCCCCCACTTCCCTTCTTACAATTAATTACACCTACCTACTTGAGTAATGTTATCCAAAATCAAATCCCTCGCCGAAACCCTTGCTCCTAGGCTGATTGAAATTCGTCGCCACCTCCATGCACACCCAGAACTGAGCGGACAAGAACACCAGACAGCGGCCTACGTTGCTGGAGTCCTCTCTTCCTGTGGATTGCGGGTGCGGGAAGCTGTGGGCAAGGTGGGGGTGGTGGGAGAATTGGGGGGAGGCAGTGATCCCCGGTTACTTGCCATTCGGACGGATATGGATGCCTTACCGATTCAAGAGCGCACGACCCTAGACTACGCTTCCCGTCAGTCTGGGGTGATGCACGCTTGTGGTCACGATGTTCACACCACAGTGGGCTTGGGAACTGCCATGGTGCTGGCTCAATTGGGGGAACCGTTGCCGGGGCGGGTGCGGTTTTTGTTTCAACCGGCGGAAGAGTTGGCTCAGGGGGCCAATTGGATGGTGCAAGATGGGGTGATGGATGAGGTGAGTGCTATTCTGTCTCTGCATGTTTACCCTTCAATCCTGGCGGGCAAAGTGGGCATCCGTTACGGGGCGCTCACGGCGGCGGCGGATGATTTGGAAATTGTGATCATTGGGGAATCTGGACATGGAGCGCGCCCCCACGAAGCCGTGGATGCGATTTGGATTGCGGCTCAGGTGATTACGACGTTGCAGCAAGCCATCAGCCGTACTCAGAATCCCCTGCGACCCGTGGTGCTGAGCATTGGCAAGATCGAGGGCGGACGGGCCCCGAATGTGATTGCCGATCGCGTCACACTACTGGGCACGGTTCGATCGCTCCATCCCGAAACGCGGGAGCAGTTGCCCGATTGGATTCAGCAAATTGTGACGGGAATCTGCCAGTCCTATGGCGCAAGTTTTGAGGTCAACTATCGGCGGGGCGTGCCCTCGGTGCAAAATGATTTAGCCCTGACCCAAATTCTAGAATCGGCAGTAGCGGAAGCTTGGGGCAGCGATTGTATCCAAATGCTCCTAGAGCCTTCCCTCGGTGCCGAAGATTTTTCGGTCTACCTAGATCACGCTCCTGGAAGCATGTTTCGGCTGGGTGTGGGGCATCTCGACAAGCCCAACTACCCGCTGCACCACCCGCAATTCAATGTTGATGAGTCTGCTATCCTAACGGGAGTGGTGACAATGGCTACGGCTGCCTACAAGTATTGGCAACAGCAGTCTTCAGCCCATCATTAGCGGGTGATTGGTCATCGACTCATCCTTAATTTGGGCGATTTTCTCGTCCGTGATATACCCTTAAAATGATCACCTCATCCTCAATCACGGCATAGTGCATCGTAAATCCAACCTTTCCAAAGCTGACTTGCAACTTTCGCAATCCTGTAGCTTCCTGAACGATCGCACCGCGTCGGGGAGAAGTTTCCAAACTATTCCCAGCCTTGAGAATAGCTTGGGCTGCTCGCAGCGCGACATTACCATCAATGCTTGCTAAGATTTTATACTGCCGCTGGGCATCCGCCAAAGCCGCCTCAGTCCAGATTACTTGGGTCATGGGCGCAGATGATCAGTTCCTAAACTATCAAGCCACTTTCGAACCTGCTCATGGGATACACCGTTACCTGTTTTCTTGTAGTCCTCTAGCACTTGTAAACTACTCTCAACCATTTCTAATTCAGTCATTGGTTGAAATGTCAAGGCTTCATCAATCTGCCCATACTCTAGGGCTGCTGCATTTAGGGCTGCTGCATTGGGACTGCGGAATTCATCCTCCAGCAGATGCTCAAAATCATCTAAACTTCCGCTAGTTTCCGAAAGCCAGTCTAAAACAAGAGCTTTGACTCGATCGCTTGTTAGTGTTTGTACTTGGTTGGTAATCGTGCGTCGATCGGTCATGGCAATTTCTCCAAATCTGCTAGGAATCAGGTTAAGAAATTTGAATCGAGAATCTGATCGATGGTATACGGACAGGCAGAGGGAAATGCTTCCAGCGGCTTTTGCGTTTCCTTTACAGCATCTCTGCGGGGCCCGTCGATAGTATTTCTCCACCCACTCTGAGTCTTGCAGAAGCTGTCGCAAGCTGGGTGTATCTTCTAAGCTATCTTGAATTTGATCTCGACAATTAGACAGAGTTTTATCCCAGCTTTGGGTTCTGCGCTCAGGCTGATATTGGCATTTAAGTAAGTGCATCAGCAGTGCCTGCAAATAGCTACCGAGTTCTCGCTGTTCGCTGCGCCCCAATGCTTCTAGTTCCTCCACCAAGTTTTTAACGTCTAACTCTGCCCAATGTTCCTTTTGTAAATAGTTGACTTGCTGTTGTGTCCATTCTAGAAAGTCTTGATCATAAAGGGCTTTATTCATTAGTTATGACTCCCTTGCCTATATTCCCTGAAAGCTACTCTAACCCAGACTTTAACTCGATCGCTTTGTAGTGTTTGTCCTTGATTGGCAATTGCGCGTCGATCGGTCATGACAATTTATTAGAGTGCGCGGGATAGATAGAACATATATCTCATCATTTTATGGGTATTCACTGAAACCTATCTAAAGTTTGAGCAATTCTATAAAATATCAGATATACATTCTTAAAAACTCTTATACCAAGGAGAATTCCAGAAAAGTTTACAGCACTTTGCAGGTCAGTACCGGACAAAATATAGAACCCCTCGCATTCAATAGCAAGATCCGATGTACCTAATAGATTTGCAAAGTGCTGTAATACAGAATCTATAGCCCCCTGCACTACTAGGGACACTTGCACTCAGTAACGGGATAACACCGCCGACGGAAATCTGAACGATCGCTACATCTCACAAAATTTTCGCAGACTTGGTTTCTCGAAAAAGTGCCCCCTTCCCTAACCGTAACATTGACAATGAAAGCACCCGTTGCCACCGATCGCTGATCATCTTGCACGTCATACTCCAGCTTATTAGCTCCCTTCAAAAATGAGAAGGTTTGCTGCTGATGGGTATAATCCACAGTCATATCAAATGTTTCAGAATACTTGCCTCGGCTATATTCGCGATCGGTATAAGGGTAAGGATTATCATCCACCCCTTCTGTAACATTCCGAATAATGACGCGGCGATTAGGAGCGGTTGGCACTGCACTGATAAACCGTCCATTTGCTGAACTTGGAAATAACACCCTACCAGGGCACTGACCCACATATTCCACCCGCTTGAATTCAACCAAGTTAGTGGAAATATTATCTGCATCTCGTACTAAAATCCTGGCTCCTTCATCTTGAGAGAAAACCGGATGCACCGTCACCAGAAATAGGAGCGCGACAGTGAACAAAACAAAGGAAACAACAAGCGATCGAACTTTCATAGTGAACCCTTAAAAAAATCAACTGGTTTTGCCATGACCCTGAGACTTCAGATAGCCATAGGGGCAGTTCAGGGACTGGCTTCCTGACGTTAACTGCCTCTGTTTTGTTGCAAAATTAGCACAGCCAAACGTTGTGTTCCGAGTTCATAAAAGACTTTCATCTATACCAGATTTGTCTCGCGCTCTTCGTTAGACTATTCCGGCTCAAGCCAAGCCACCTCTAACCGTCTGAAATCCTGGTCAAACGAGACTACCGCTTCATGGTTCCGACGAGCAACTTCTGCCAAATAAGCATCAATAAAATCAACATTAGCAGCCGCCATCCATTCAAGAGCTACAACAATTTGTTCACCATCCTCCAGTAATCCCCCTTCTGAGGTCAACAGAGGAATCAAAACCTCAGCAACCTGAGTACGAGAGTACTTATAGAACGAGTTGAGTACCCAGACAATCTCAGCAACTATGACAGTTGAAATTCGGAGTGTGATTTCACCTTGCTCTGCACGTTCTACCAATCGAGTTGCACGATCGGACAAATCTATGGGTTCATTAGTGATTAAACGTAGCAGAACATTGGCATCTACCCAGAGATTGGTTATGACTATTCGTTCCCGATCGTCAGAGTCTCGGCAACATGCTGACGAATTGCCTCTTTACCAGGGTAAGGAACTGTAGCAGGTAAAGCACCACGAAACTCACTGAGCCGTCGCCGTTTGATTGGGCGCAATCGCACTACATCACCTTCCAAACTAAACAGCAGTTCATCCCCTTCACGTAACCCTAATCGCTGTCGAATTTCAGATGGAATAATAATTTGTCCATCACCCATCACTTGCACTTTCATGATCCGTCCCCCACAAGATTCTGTTAGCTCTCCTCGGTTCTTGTTGGTAAGCAACACTTATCAACAAGGATTCTCTGCATTCTGGGATTTTTACGGGAGTGACAAGAGTATCAAGAGATACTCTTGTCACCGACAAGTCGGGAGAGCTATATTGATCATTCGCTAAGCTTCGCTTTGTGAAGTCGGTTCTGATGAATTTGCTTGAGCTTGCGTAGCGAGTATCTCCAGCTTTTGCTTCTCCTGCTTCAGGCTTTCTTCCAGAGCTTCAATTTGCTCACGCCGAGCCTCCAACTCCAGCGATCGGCGACCCAGTTCCTGGCTTTGCAAGGTTAGAGACTGCCGCCACTGTTCAGCCCGCTCTGTTTCCTGCTCCAAGAATGCAGGAGTCACACCGTGGCATAAATACTTCTCAACAAAATCTAGCACCCAAACCGTAGCATTCTGGGCACTCAAGATAGAATGGGTAGAAGAAAGTTCGAGTAAAAGGAACGCTCCTTTCCCTAAATTGTCAACCTTCTGATAAAAAAGTGTCTCTGCTTCAGGAGTGACAACCCACGCACCATCAGATTTCTGCTCAGCAAGTAGTTGAAGTTCTACATTGCCCAACGGATCATGGGTTACGACTTGCGCTAGATGCAACATGACAGAATTGCTAAATTAAAAACTCGTTAGGATAGAACGATACTTCTAAATAAAACTTCTAAATAAGTAGATAAATAACGCTGGGCTTTTGAAAGGTCTAAAAACACTTAAATAATTTAAATCAGATCGAGATAAATTTTATAAGTTGCCGCCATCTGCATGAAAAACAGTATATCTCCATCTTGGATTAGAGCAATCCTGGAATGCTTTCATTTCTATTCGCTCAGCGATTCTTGCCCTACAGCTTGCGAAAGATGGGACAGATTATGGATAGCTAGTTTTTGCAACAGCCCTTCCAGAATTCGCCGCACCATTCCCGGGCCTTCATAAATCCAGCCTGTGTAAACCTGCACTAAACTAGCTCCAGCAGTAATTTTTTCCCAGGCATCCTCCGCCGTAAAAATGCCACCTACACCGACGATCGGCACCGTTCCCTGGGTGTGCTGCCAGATGAACCGAATCACTTCCGTAGACCGCTGGCGTAATGGCGCACCGCTGATCCCCCCTGCCTCAGTTTCGATCGGGTTCCCTGTCGTGGGAATAATCTGCGTTTTTAGCCCTGCTCGACTCACGGTTGTGTTGGTCGCAATAATGCCTGCCAACTGATGTTTTTGTACCAGGTTCAGAATGTCCACGATCGCATCCCACTCTAGATCAGGAGAGATCTTAATCAGAAGAGGTTTTTGCCCCTGATTTTCTTGCTGTAGCGAGTCCAGAATGGGTTCAAGTTGATCCGCTGCTTGCAGCGATCGTAACCCTGGTGTATTGGGGGAACTAACATTAACGACGAAATAGTCTCCCCAGGACTGAAGTAGCCGAAAGCTAGCAACATAGTCTGTTGCAGCATCCTCTAAGGGTGTTACCTTTGACTTACCGAGATTGATACCCAGAGGGTAGGGAGCGACGGGTAAAAGAGGTGCCGCTGTTTCTAGGGCTTTTGGTTCTACAGATGGGTGTCCGATCGCCCTTGCCTGCAAAAGTGCTGCCATCGCGGCCGCGCCCCGGTTATTAAATCCCATCCGATTCAGGGCTGCATCATCTAGTGTTAAACGAAATAATCGGGGGCGGGGGTTTCCGGGCTGAGCCTGGAATGTGACGGTGCCAAGTTCAGCAAAACCAAAACCAAGGGTAGACCAAATGCCACAAGCAAGACCATCCTTATCGAATCCGGCGGCCAAGCCCACCGGATTGCTAAAATCCAATCCCCACAGATTTTGGGACAACCGAGCATCGGTTAAACCGAGAGTATGTTGGATTTGAGCTTGCATCCACCGTCCCAGAGGTTGCTGTCCGGTATAGTCCAGCCACTTCAGAGCCTGAATCACCCGGTGATGTAGCCACTCTGGATCGACATTTAGTCTGGATTGATTGAATTTAGAAGTAGAGTCATTAGGAAACATGGGATCACACAAAATTTAAGAACCATTACCAGAATAATTCTTCTTCTGATATTTATGAGCCACTTGAACTCTATGAGCCATTTAGTCCGGCACACTGCCCAACGGGGTGAAGAAGCTTTCGTGAACTACTCAGTCGCAACAGTCAGTGGCAACAAAGGGGCTAATACTAATTCTCTATAGAGTTGCATAGAATAAGGAGCTTGAGCTTCTAAGCTGGCAAAGTTAACGTTGCTAAAACTCAAATCAAGTTGGCATCAAATCTCTAAAAGAAAGAACTTTGGCTGCCCTAAGGCACTTGCCTAAATATCTTAAAGCGAAGAATATGACCGATATCCACATGCCACTTACACTCCCCCTTAGATCTCAATGATTTCGTTGGTAGCGACAACTTGGTTTATCTGAATAAGGTATTCAGGGATGGCTAAGTTGCAGTGCTATCTAAGGGTGAAGCGACCTCAGGGTAGATGATGGTTGCTCTCAGATCCAGTGATGCCTGCGGGAATTGATTGAAGAGGGACGATCGTGGCACCCAATTTTTCAACTCGGCTCTATTACGCATTGTATTTACGCATTGTATTCATTCCATGATCAGGGTTCGCAACGGCTCAAAAGGATAGGGATTCAGCCACTACTCTCTCTTAAATATGGGCATCCTAGCTGTAAGGGTGCCAGGTTACAGACTAATCTCTGAGAAGCGATATGCATAGCTGCCCAGGTAATAGGGGAGTTAGGTGAGATGAATTTGCAAAAAGAACCCACTACTTACGAAAAACAATTGGTGGCGCTGGGGCGCTGCCTTCAAGTTTTACGTGAGGAGATGAATGTTGAGGTGCTGATTGAGACAGCGTTGACCTATCTCCACAATGAGTTCGACTACAGTTTGATCTGGATTGGGCTTTACGATCGCCTCGACCACCGCTTATTTGGCAAGGGAGGCATGACCCCCACCGGAGACACCTCATTTTTGAAACAACGATTCATCCTTTCTCCGGGAGATATCCTGGAGCAGGTTGTGATTCAACAACGACCTGTGGGTGTGCCAGATTTACGGGAAGAAACTAGGGCGGGGGAGTGGCGCAAAGCAGCCCAACGCTTCAATATTCAAGGGGCGCTCCTCTTTCCAATCCGCTACCGTGACCAGTGTTTTGGAGTCGCCCTGCTCGGTTCGACGCTCTGGGGTGTTTCGGCCAAGGCGGATGAAAAAGCCCGCCTCGCCATGCTGTTGGGGGAGTTGGGAGCAGCTTTGCATAAGCTGGAGATGGACTGGCAACGGCTGCAAACGAAACGCCCCGACCAGCCTTTACTGTCTTTGTTGACTAAGCTGCAAACGTTGCCAACGTTGTCGCAACGCTTGGAGGCGATCGTTGAAGAGACTCACCAGTTTATTAATCCATCGCGCACTAATATTTACTGGTTTGAGCGAGAGCGGCGCTATTTTTGGCGGCGGGTAAGTAATCGACAAAAGAAGGCGGGGATGGCAGAGGTGAACTCAGCGTCCTCTGGGATCACGGTGCAGGAGATCGGCGGCTTTTATCAGGCGCTGGTGTCTGACCAATTAGTGGCGATCGGGGAAGCCCAAAGTTCTCTCAAGGCTGAGATTACTTTTCGACTGATGCAGCAGATTAAGGCCCGATCGCTGATTGCGGCTCCCATTATATTTCAGAACGAATTACTGGGTTTTTTGGCTGTAGAGGGTAACGAAGCCCGCATTTGGGAAGACTCAGAAAAAAGTTATATGAAAGGGGCAGCGCAACTGATCGCGTTAACGGCTCCCTTAGAGGAAATGGAAGTCGCTATTCAGCAAATTAAGCTAGACCAATCCCTCACGGCTGAGATGAGCCATGCCATCTACAGTGACGATGATTGGAAAACAACGCTGAAAAATTGTGCTGAGCAGCTTTGTGAGCGTCTGAATACCGAGCGGTTTCTGGTGCTGTTGTACGATCGCGACCAACAACGGTTTGATGTGTGCTACCAGAGCCAGCCTGCGAGTCGCCGCCCTTTGATGGCACCCCTCCAGCTATTAAATGACATCGATTGGCAAATGCTGGAGCAAAGCACCGAGGCGATCGGAGTGGAAAACCTAGAGGAAGATCTCCGGTTAATGACCTGGCGATCGACTTTCCTGGAGTTGGGAATTCGATCGTTGTTAATTTGCAGCACCTCCTTGGGCCATACCCTGGAAGGCTTGCTAGTGGTTGGACATGAGTCCACCCGCACATGGAATGCGGCTGAGCGCCAAATCTTCCAAGTCGTCAGCCAACAAATTGGATTAATTTTGCACCAATGGCAATTGCAGCGCCAGACCGACCAGCAACAGAAAATTTCCCAAACCATTCAATGGGGACTCACCACCATCCAACAAACCCATCAGGTAGCAGAACTGGAAAGCCTGGCATTACAGCACATTGCCCAGATTCTCCAGGTTCCTCTTGCCACAATGGTTTGCTGGCCCTCTGGTCGGCGATCGGGCAAGATCATTTCGCCCGTGGTGGCCGACAGCCAATTTAGTGTCGATCAGCAGGCAACCGTTCCCGTGCATAGCGACACACTGGTGCAATGGGCGCTGCAAACCGATGGCATTTTACCGCTGAGCATTGATGATTTGCCCCAGGATTCTCGCCAATGGCTCAATGGAGCGGGCATTGGTCAAATTCTCGTGATGGCGCTCCGGACCTCTCCTGAGCATGAGCCGACGGGTATGGTGGTGGTGGCAGATGAACGATCGCGCCATTGGAGTGAACGCCACCTCAACGCCTTAGGCACCTTAGTCAGCCAAATTGCCTGGTCACGGCGCTACTTGATTTTGACAGAAACCTTGCGGGTGCAGCGGGAGCGGCTCCAGCACCTCAGTTGGTACAAGCAGCGCCGATTTGAGGAATTCCATCGCATTTTAGGATTAGGCGTGAAGCGACTGAACGAACTCATCAATCAGAAAGATTACAATGAGTCCCAGTACCAGCAAGTCCTGCGGCAATTGGGAGACCTGCTCAACTCCACGGCTCAGGTGATTAAAGAAGAGCAAGGAAAATTGCGGGCATACCAGGAAACAACCCCCCTGGCAGGTTTGCTCAAGCGAGCGTTGGAACGGATTGAGGGCATTATCAAGCAGCGACAACTGTGGTTGCAGGTTCACAACAATGAAGGCACACCCACGATCGGCGGCGATGTGATCAAAATGGAGTTTATGTTGCATGAGGTGCTGCTCACAGCGTGCTACCGCTGCCAACCTGGAGGGCGCATTGATATCTGGTGCCGCCTGGTGGAACAGCGCTGGTTGGAGTTGTCGATTACGGACAATGGCACGATGGAGCCGCGCCTCATTGCCGAGTTGCAGACAGGCCGATCGGTGGATTTATTGGCTCCTTCCACCCTAGATCAGCCTCCCGGACTGCATCTCGGCGTTTGTCAGGTATTGATGCAACAGCTAGGTGGCGAGTTCAATCTCTACAAGCTAGAAGACGGGCGCATTCTGAGCCGCTTGATGCTGCCCTTGGCGAATAATTTGCCGATCGGAAGTTGAGAGGCGGTTTTTCTTGAGAGACTTATGGCAATACTTCGGACAAATTTTGAGCAGATTTTAAGGCTCAAACCCTGATTCAACCGTGGGCGGGATCTTATTTTCAAAGTCAGGAGCAGAGCTAACTTTGAAAAAATAGCTCAATCCTGGAACTGCAAGCCCTGCAAGCCCTGTAGAATCGTTCAACAAACTGTCCGGACTATTGTTATGGTTAATTAGTACGCCGATTGTTGCCGATCGTAGGGTGGGGTGATAGCGTAACCCAACCCGCCTTCCTACTCCAAGTTGCACTGTCTCAATGTATGTAGATTTAGTCACTGTATAGATCTAATAACAGGGAGTATTCTAGTAAAAGCAGTGGTGCAACTATATGTCTCGAACGATGCGTCTCGAAATTCTGAAGCTCAGTCTTGCGAATTGTTAGATCAAGGCAGGATAGTTTGAGGCTTCCTAATTTAATATTTAGGTGATGTGCAACTTTCCCGAACCGCCCTCACCCCAACCCCTCTCCCAAAAGGGGAGAGGGGCTAAGATTTGGATCGGCTCCCCTTCTTCCAGTGGGAGAAGAGGCTGGGGGATGAGGGCAGACTTTAAATTGCACATCGCCCATGCTTCTGATATCAATTGCACTCTTGGAGTTATCGTCGCCATAGACAATAGCACTGAGCAAACACTACTTCGGTCAAACCCAGTGGATGAGGCCCTCGCTAAACGCCAGCGCTATCTCTCCTCGCTAGTAGAGGTAGAGCGTTGCCTATTGAGCTTTAATGGTGACGAAGATTGCTACGATGGTATTTTAAAAGCCTTGGGACAGGTTGCTGGAGCCAGTTATGCCTGTGTCTTGCAGCGTTGTCTTGACTATGCAACTGCCACGATGCGTGTGTGTGCAGAATGGTGGGCACCCGATACAGACCCACATCCGTCCCCGCCATTCCTCAAATTGATTAACCAGCCGAATACGGGCTGGGGGGAGAGGCTAGCGCAGGGAGAAGTCGTTTCGGCTACTGCCTGGGATCTGCCGGAGCCAGAACGATCGAGCTTGGCATCCCAAAAAGTGCAGGCAGTGCTAATTTTGCCGCTATTGGTGAAGGGAGAATGGTTTGGCTGTCTCAGCTTTGACAATCGAGTGACGGCGCGATCGTGGGATGCAGAGGAAATTGAGTTATTGCAGCTTGCCGCAGCAGCGATCGGTTTAAACCATGAGCGAAAGCAAACCGAGATGCAGTTGCAACGGCAAGCGGAACAAGTCCGTGCCACCCTGCACAGCACCCAATTGGTGAGTACGATCGCCTCTCGCATTCGTCAATCCCTCAATTTAGACGAAATTTTGCACACGACGGTGGACGAGGTGCAACATCTGCTTCAGGTAGAGCGGGTGCTGATCTACCACTTTCACAACACCCCCAATCGCAGCGGGGTGCTAGTCGCTGAGGCAACCGCGTCTGCCTGGACATTGCCCGATGAAATCAAGCTCCAGGAAACCCAACTATGGCGACCAGGGGCAAAAATGGAACGCTATGAGCAAGGCTACATTCGGATCATTAATGATCCCCACCAAGCTGATGTCTCGATCGCAGAGCAAACGCTCATGGATTGTCTGCAAGTTCAAGCAAAACTAGTGATGCCGATTTTGCAAGGCAATCATCTCTGGGGGCTACTGGTGACCCATCAGTGTTCTGAAACCCGCTCTTGGCAAAAATTTGAGGTGGATTTATTGCAACAGTTGGCGACGCAGTTGGCGATCGCTATCCAGCAGGCCCAGCTATTTAGCCAGGTGCAGCAGCAGTCCCAACGAGAACAACTCCTCAACCGCATCAGCCGAACCCTTAGTTCCAGCCTTGACCCTGATTATATTTTGCAAGAAATTGTCAAACTAACGGGGGAGGGCTTTAAAGTCGATCGCGTCAACTTAACGGTGATAGAAACCAGCCAAGTGCGGGTGCTGTATGAGTGGTGTGTGAATGAACATATCGCTTCCATGCTAAATTTCCAGTCTCCGACTTCCAGCCCCCCTGATCTCTTGGCACCCGGTTCCGCCTTCCACGCCCGCCAGGCCTTCCATGCGCCCAATTATGCCGCACCGCCCCTCACCCCCAGCCGTCTCGCAGAGATTCAGCAAATGCAGACGCGATCGGTTCTGGGCGCACCAATTTTCATCCAAGATCGGCTATTTGGGGGGTTGGTATTGCACACGACGCTGACCGATCGTGTCTTCACCGAAGATGAAATTCACTTGTTGCAGAGTATTGCCGACCAAACAGCGATCGCCCTCTACAATGCTCAGAGCTACGAACGCCTAGAGCAACTGGTGCAAGAACGAACCCAGGAATTGAAACGGGAAAAACAGATCTCGGAAACCGCCAACCGGGCCAAAAGCGAGTTCCTGGCCAGCATGAGTCACGAACTCCGCACTCCCCTCAACGCTGTCTTGGGCCTATCCCAACTCTTGCAACAACAGGTTTACGGCCCCCTCAACGCGAAGCAAGAAGAGTACATCAACTGCATTTACAGCAGCGGAGAACACTTGCTGTCGCTCATCAACGACATCTTAGACCTAGCAAAAGTTGAATCTGGCAAGGAAGAACTGAACCTATCCGCTGTCGAAATTGCTGGGCTGTGTCAATCCTGTATGGCGATCGTGCGCGAACAGGCAGACAAGCAGGGACTAGAACTAGTGAGCCAAATTGACCCCGCCGCCGGAATTTGCATCGCCGATGAGCGTCGCTTGAAACAAATGCTCCTAAATTTGCTCTCTAACGCGATTAAGTTCACCCCTGTCGGGGGTGTGTCACTCATTGTCGAAGTCATCAACCCTACAGCAACCAGTGCCATAGGAAACGCCACAGAAGGAAACCCCACGGAAGAAAATCCCACAGAATCAGAGGGCATTTTGATCACGGTCGCTGATACCGGCATCGGCATTCCAGCAGAAAAAATTTCAGAGTTGTTCCAGCCTTTTTACCAACTGGACAGCGGACTTAATCGGCAGTTCATGGGCACAGGTTTGGGACTTTATCTCACCCGCAGTCTAGCCAGGTTGCACAATGGAGATGTGACGGTGGAGTCGATTTTAGCTCAAGGAAGCCAGTTTCACTTGTACCTGCCCCGGCGACAACCCCAGGACACTCTGGAAACAGCGTCAGTCGATGCCAAAGAGACTGCGTTACAAAACCAGAACAATTTAACGGACTTTACGGTTACCCCTCATTTTTTTCGAGCAGAAATCATTTTGCCACCGGATGCTCTCTACCCACAAAGTAGTGGTGACAAGGTGAGTTAGTTCAGAGCTTGCATGTCGGATGAAAACCGGGTTTTTCAGGAACTTGCGGCTAAATGACAAACCGACAGAGCGCTCTATGATCCCGACCGCATAGATTTCACATTTCTCGAAGATGGCGAACCTGTGATGCGAGGGACAGACCACGACTCGGACGATGCTGAAATGGCTGGGAAGCAGTGCTACCCGGCTGCGAGTTCTTGGTTTGACGCTGCGTTTTTCGTAGAGGTTGCCGGGCAAGGGCGACTAGTGTTCTGTCAAGAAAATTTTGAGGGTCTTCGACCCCTCAAAATTTTCCTCCAACTAACCTCCCAGCTTTTAGCTACCCGTCAATTAATGATTGACAGACTACTAGTCCAGTGGATTGTTCTGCGGATTGATTTGTCGAATCAGGTAGCGAACTTCGGCTAGGAGCGTGTTGAACCGTTCATTGCTTTCCGCTTGCTGCTGTTTGAATTCTTCATGTCGCTGCTTAAGCTCATTTATCTCGGACTGCCGAGCTTCTTCGCGACGTTGCTGTTGCGCTGTAGCTAGGAGCAAGGCTTGAGCCGTGATTCTTAACTCAGTAATAGATTCTCGCTGTTCAGCAGAAGACTGGCGTAGTTCACTGACTGACTCTCGCAACTCAGTGATGGATTCTCGCTGTTCGGCAGAGGATTGGCGTAGCCCACTAACTGACTCTCGCAACTCAGTAATGGATTCTCGCTGTTCAGCAGAGGATTGGTGTAGCTCAGTGGTGGATTCTCGTAGCTCAGTAATGGATTCAGCTAAACGATCGAGGCGATCGTCTGTCCAATGAAGTCTTTCGCGTTCTTGGGTCATTCCATATCCCTCAATAGCTATCGAAATCTTCTACAGTGCAGAGTCTGACTCGTCTTCCTCGATCGATTGCGGCACCAAGTCCACCGCTGCGATCGCGTCTTCCTCGATCGATTGTGGCACCAAGGCCACCGCTGCGATCGCGTCCTCGTCATCCAGGCGTTGCACCCGCACCCCAGTCGCACTGCGCGAGTAGGACGGAATAGCACTCACCAACTGGCGAATAATGATGCCCCGACTGGTGATAATCATCAGTTCATCGTCGGCATTCACGACTCGCAGTGCCACCAATTGGTCTTGGGTGGTGCGGGATTTGAACTTGGTGGCGATCGTGCCCTTACCTGCTCGGCGTTGGAGCCGGAATTGGGCGACGGGAACCCGTTTGCCGAAGCCATTGGCTGTGATGATCAGCACCCATGGCCCCTGCCCTTCAGGAACCGATAATTCTTCCGTGACCGATACCTCCTCGGCGATCGATAATTCTTCGGTTTCTGGTTCTTCCACCCCTGCATCGGTTTCTTGTGCCTGGACAATACTGGCGACGACTGAACTGGGCAGAATATCCATGCTGATCAGGGTGTCGTTTTCTTCGAGTTTCATCGCCCTGACTCCCCTGGTATCGCGACCAATGGGGCGTAGTTGCTCATGATCCGTGCGGAAGTGAATCGCCATGCCTTGACTGGAGCCGATGATCACACTATCCTCAGCGCGGGCCCGGCGCACCCAGCGCAATTGATCACCTTCTTCGAGGGAAATGGCAATGAGTCCGCTGGCGCGAATGTGGCTGAAGGCAGTCAGGTCTGTTTTCTTGACGTAGCCCTTTTGGGTCAGCATCAGCAGGTACTCGTCGGCGCTGAACTCAGAGACGGGAACGACAGAGGTGATTTTTTCTTCTCGTGGAATAGGGAGCATTTGCACGATCGGCACTCCGCGCGCAGTTCGGGCGGCGATGGGAATCTGGTAAGCCTTGAGGGAGTAAACCACGCCCCGATCGCTAAACAGCAAAATACTGTCGTGGTCACAACAAGTGATGAAATGATCTACGCCATCATCCTCTTTCATCTTGGTGCCAGCCTTGCCTCGCGTGGCCCGGTTTTGCGCTTCAAAGGTGCTGACGGGCATCCGCTTGATGTAGCCCTGCTCTGTCACCATGACGATCGACTGCTCATTAGCAATCAAATCGATATCTCCTAAATCACCATCTGCCTGTTCAATCACCGTGCGCCGCTTGTTGGCATGGGCTGCTTTCAATCGAGCAACTTCCGTCCCCACAATTTCTAAAACCCGTTCTCGCCGTTCCAGAATGTCGAGCAAGTCGATAATTTTAGTCCGCAACTCGTCGTGTTCCTGATGGATCTTTTCGGCTTCCAAGGCGGTCAAGCGCCGGAGTTGCATTTGCAGAATAGCATCCGCTTGCACTTCAGAAAATTGGTAAGACACCATTAATTCCTGTTTTGCTGTGGGCGTATCGGCGGCACTGCGGATCAGGGCAATGATCGCATCCAGATTTTCTAGGGCAATGAGCAAGCCTTGGAGCAGGTGATCTCGTTCTTCGGCTTTCCGCAATTCGTAGCGGGTGCGACGGGTGATGGTCTCAATCCGAAAGTCTAGAAAGACGGTCAGGAATTTTTTGAGGTTGAGGGTTTGGGGTTCCCCGTTCACCAAGGCCAGCATGTTGACCCCAAAGTTTGCCTGGAGGGGCGTTTGCTTAAACAGGTTATTTAGCACAACGCGGGGGTAGGCATCGCGGCGCAGTTCGATCACAATCCGCATACCATCCCGATCGCTTTCATCGCGAATATCCGAAATGCCCTCCAAGCGCTTGTCATTCACCATTTCAGCGATCTTTTCAATCAGGGCTGCTTTGTTGGTTTGGTAGGGCAGTTCTGTGACGATGATGGCTTCACGATCGGGTCTGCCGGTATACTCCAGGGTTTCGATCGTCGCCACGCCACGCATGGTAATGGAGCCACGCCCCGTGGTGTAGGCTTCCCGAATGCCAGATATCCCCAAAATCTGGGCCCCGGTGGGAAAGTCGGGCCCGGGAATGTAGCGCATCAACCCCAAATCATCGATATCCGGGTTCTCCATCAGCGCGGTCAAACCATCGATCAATTCGCCCAGGTTGTGGGGAGGAATGTTGGTTGCCATGCCAACGGCAATGCCGGAGGAGCCATTGAGCAGGAGTTGGGGAATCTGGGCAGGCAAAACGACGGGTTCCTGTTGGGAACCGTCGAAGTTGTCAATGAAATCCACGGTTTCCGATTCAATATCTTGCAGCAGGGCATCGGTGGTGAGTTGCTGCAAACGGCACTCGGTATATCGCATGGCGGCGGGGGGGTCATTGTCCACGGAGCCAAAGTTGCCATGCCCGTTCACGAGGGGAGTCCGCATGGAAAAATCCTGAGCCATTCGCACCAAGGCATCGTAGACTGAGGTGTCGCCATGGGGATGATATTTACCCAACACTTCCCCGACTACACGCACACATTTACGAAAGGGGCGATCGGGACTCAGCCCCAACTCATGCATGGCGTAGAGAATCCGCCGGTGCACTGGCTTCAACCCATCCCTGGCATCTGGCAAGGCGCGACCCACGATCACGCTCATGGCATATTCCAAGTAAGACCGGGACATCTCGTTGCGGAGGTCGGTGGGGATAATCCGGTCTTGGGCGGGTTCCTGGGAGAAGGTCATAGGGTAAAAACTCCAAAAAGGTTAGACGGTAGCCATGGGTTGGTAGCTATACCAATCACGGCGCGATCCTAAAAAATTCCTTAATACAGGTAAATTTTAACATATTCTGGATTTCATCGCTTGTACGATAAGCAGGGCAAGAGTTTTAGCCACTCCTTAATAGCTTGGCATTACCAACATCTCTTAAAAAGCTTAGAGAGTGTCTGACGAATGCCCTAGACCTTGCACTTGCCCCCAGCCCCCCAATTCTGGGGCAGGGCTGATTTATTGGAAAAACAATAACCTTGAAAAGCCTACTATCTCGTTTAGTTTAGATTAGGCATAACGCTAAGTAGAACGAAAGAATGAGGCTTTTGAGCTTTTTTGTTTTTCAATGAATCGCCCCTGCCAATTCTGGGGGACTTTAACCTCAGAACCCCCCAGAATTGGGGGCTGGGGGGCGGTTCGGGCGACAATTTGTAGCTTTTAAAACATCCTCTCAAAGTGTGCCAAAGGCTCTCCTAAAATTGGGATAGAAACTGTAGTGCAGGCTTCTAGCCTGTGTGGGCAAGAGTCCCGCACTTATGACTAGATATAGACGTGTAAATAGAATGACTGTAAAAGATTTTCTGAAAGGGACAAATGTCTACCTTGTGGGAATGATGGGTGCGGGTAAGACAACAGTGGGACGCTTGGTGGCAAAGCATCTGGGCTATCGCTTTTTCGATACAGACAAGGTGATCGAGCAGGTGACAGGTCAGTCGGTTGGTGAGATGTTTAGCCAGATGGGAGAGGCAGGGTTTCGCCAGATCGAAACTCAAGTCCTCGCTGAGCTTTCAGCCTACACTCGATTGACGATCGCCACGGGGGGAGGCATTGTCTTAAAACGAGACAACTGGAGCTACCTACACCACGGCATTGTGGTGTGGTTAGATGTGCCAGTGGAGCAACTCTATGCTCGCTTACGCCATGATCAAACTCGCCCCTTGCTCCGATCGCCTGACCCCTTGGCTACCCTGGAACAATTGCTAAGCGATCGGCAGCCACTCTATGCCCAAGCAGATCTTCGGGTTACTCTAGATCAATTAGAACCCCCAGAATCCCCAGACCAAGTTGCCACACGAGTGCTAGAAGCCATTCCCACCGTTCTCAAACCCGATAACAGCCCATGTCTAAATTAAGCGACGCTGACGTTACCAATAGCGAATATATTCAAAGAGCAGAAGCCACCCGCGTGCGAGTGCTGAGTGAGGCGTTGCCCTACATTCAGCAGTTTGCCGGGCGGACTGTCGTCGTGAAATACGGCGGTGCCGCGATGAAGGACAGTAACCTCAAAGAAACCGTCATGCGTGATGTCGTCTTTTTGTCCTGCGTTGGGTTGCGCCCAGTTGTGGTGCATGGCGGCGGGCCAGAAATCAACTCTTGGCTAGACAAGTTAGGCATTGCACCCCAGTTTAAGAACGGGTTGCGTGTGACCGATGCGGCCACCATGGACGTAGTGGAAATGGTATTAGTCGGTCGGGTGAATAAAGAGATTGTATCCCTGATTAACCAGGCGGGGGGCTGTGCTGTGGGACTGTGCGGCAAGGATGGCAATCTGATTAAGGCTCGCCCCCAAGACCAGCAAGGCATTGGTTTCGTGGGTGAGGTGAGTAGTGTGGACACGCGATTGCTGGAATCACTGGTGCAAAGTGGTTATATTCCCGTCGTGTCTAGTGTGGCGGCGGGTGAAACAGGACAAGCCTACAACATCAACGCGGATACGGTGGCTGGAGAACTGGCGGCGGCATTGGGGGCAGAAAAACTGATTTTGCTGACCGATACGCCGGGCATTCTACGGGATTACCACGACCCATCTACTCTGGTGGCGAAGTTGGATATTCAAGAGGCGCGGGGGTTGATTGAGGACAAGGTTGTCTCTGGGGGCATGATCCCCAAGGTGAATTGTTGTGTCCGATCGCTGGCCCAAGGAGTTCACGCTGCCCACATCATCGATGGACGCATTCCCCACGCCCTGCTTTTAGAAATTTTCACGGATGCGGGGATCGGCTCCATGATTGTTGCGTCAGCCAGTAGCAGTAGATTCTAGGTGCCGCTTGGCAGAAGTTTCTGATCAGTTAGGTAGATTGTTTTGAGTTTTGAGTGCTACCCACTCTGTTTAGCTTACCTTCAGAGTGTCCTCGCGGCTTCTCTCGTCGCCTCATAATCTTCCAATGATGAATTCCTGATTTTTGAGCGCCCATCTTCTCGTAAAATGCTAGTCGAGGAGTCGAAAAACCACGATCGATCGCACTTCACGCTTCGATCGTTTGCTTTTTGCTTTCAGCTTTTTTTAACTGTTGATCTTGGAGAATTTCTGTGGATTTATCACGCATTCCTGCCCAACCCAAACCCGGCTTAATCAACGTCTTGATCGAGATTCCTGCTGGCAGCAAAAATAAATATGAGTACGATAAAGACTTGCAAGCCTTTGCCCTCGATCGCGTCCTTTATTCTTCAGTGCAATATCCTTGCGACTATGGATTTGTACCCAACACCCTAGCCGATGATGGCGATCCCCTAGACGGCATGGTCTTGATCGATCAACCCACCTTTCCTGGATGCATTATTGCCGCTCGCCCAATTGGAATGCTAGAAATGATTGACGGGGGCGATCGAGACGAGAAAATTTTGTGTGTTCCTGACAAGGACCCTCGTTACACCAACATCAAATCCTTGAAAGATATAGCGCCCCATCGCCTAGACGAAATTGCTGAATTCTTTAAGACATACAAAAACTTGGAGAAAAAGGTAACAGAAATTCTTGGCTGGCAGGATGTCGATCGCGTAATGCCCCTCGTTGAACAGTGCATTCAAGCAGCAAAGTAGCGCCCCGATCGCAATGCACACTTTAAGGACAGCGCTAGTATAGAAAAACAGTGGGAAAGAGACCGTTGCACCCCCCAAAGAGTCTAAAGCTAGATTAGCTCTACAACCGGAATCAATAATTTTTTGCAGTTGCCCACTTTTGGGGCTTTTTTAGGTATGCAACGGACATTTCTTCTCGCTAAAATTCACGGGTGTACGCTAACTGCTGCGAATATTGACTACATGGGTAGCATCAGTATTGACCAAGTTTTATTGGATGCAGCGGGAATTTTTCCCTACGAGCAGGTGCAGGTTGTTAATATTGCCAATGGTGAGCGATTTATCACCTATGCAATTTCAGCCCCTGCCTACTCCGGTGCGATCGAATTGAATGGGGCAGCAGCACGCTTAGGTGTTAAGGGCGATCGAATCATTGTTATGACCTATGCTCAAATCAATGTAACGGATGACCTAAAGCCCCATTGCCCAACCTTGGTTTTCGTAGATGCTCACAATACTCCCACAGAAGTCCATCATCAGACTTTAGCGAAGGCTACCTTAACTGAAACATGCCAGACCTTGAACCATCCACACTAAATTCATCCTCCAGCGAGCATCAATCCGCATCCCCATTCACGATCCACTTTTGGGGGGTAAGGGGTAGCATTCCGGCTCCGGGGGGCGGGACAGTCCGATATGGAGGCAATACATCCTGTGTGGAAATGCGTGTGGCTGGGAAGCGCCTAATTTTTGACGGCGGCACGGGCCTACGGGTTTTGGGGAAGGATTTGATGAAACAGATGCCAGTTGAGGCCTATATGTTTTTCTCCCACTCCCATTGGGATCACATTCAAGGCTTTCCGTTCTTTTTGCCTGCCTTTGTACCTGGAAACCGCTTCCACATTTACGGAGGGATTGCTCCTAACGGAGCCACAATGCAGCAGCGCTTGAGTAATCAAATGCTGCATCCCAACTTTCCGGTGCCAATCCAGGTAATGAAATCCGACTTAAAGTTTCATGATCTTGCGCCAGGAGATGTTGTGACCCTGGATGACATTACGATCGAGACTGGGCCGCTAAACCATCCCAACACAGCGATCGGATATCGGGTAACCTGGCAAGGGCACACGGTTGTTTACGCCACTGATACAGAACACTACCCAGACCAGTTAGATGAAGATCTGCTGCATTTGGCCCGTGATGCAGACATGCTCATCTATGATGCTTGCTTTACAGATGAGGAATACTACGATGAAAAAGCGCCCCGAATTGGGTGGGGCCATTCCACTTGGCAGGCAGGTCTGGCTTTAGCAAAGGCAGCCAATGTCAAGCGACCTGTCATGTTTCACCACGATCCCAATCACGATGATGACTTCTTGGATGAGGTTGAAGCTCAGGTAAAGGCGACCTTTGCCAATAGCCTACTCGCTAAAGAAGGCATGGTGCTGTCGTTGGTTTGAGGAATTAGGAGATTTATTTCTGAGAACAGGTTGTGTCATTAAGAGAACGCCAAAGAATGATTGATCCTGGGATACTGGGACATTGTGAATCGGAAGAATCCCCCTGAACCCAGTCCCTCTGATCCAACTAACCAATAGTCTGAAATCCCT